>JADHEF010000352.1_pt1 | contig 52627 bp, 28 predicted proteins | sample 8952391 | NCBI WGS metagenome assembly JADHEF01 (sample SAMN16124439, study PRJNA663245) | bioreactor sludge metagenome | isolation source: sludge (nitrite) | place: India:Bengaluru | collected 2019-02-28 | reverse complement strand
ATCGGCGTGCTCCTCAACGCTTTCTCACCCACAGAGTGCGGCAACTACTTCGCCGACGCCGGGTATGTTAACAGCTAAAACAAAACTGCTCCAGCCGTGAGGGGATAGCCGGCCGCGACCGATGACATTTCCCGCCGCGTTGTCCCCCGTCCCGGCGCGGGGCAGGATATAATGAGCACGCGGGCGAGAGCTGGCGTCGAACCTGACGCAGTGTCCCTCACAATCCACCCATGGTCCGGTTTCGCTTTCAGCCGGTGCGCGACCGGCCGGTCCGACTAGGGCTGCTTGAAGGGGACGCTCGTCTGGAAACCGGTCAGCCGCGCGTTGGCGGCTTCGCCGGCGGCGGAGGGGGTCTTGAAGACGAAGTCGTCGAACCGGGCAACGCCGGCGAGAGGAACGCGCGAGCCGCCGGCACCGCCGTAGACGCGGATGTACACGTTGGCGACGCTGCTGCCGGGTGCGACGGGCGGCGAGAGTTTCGAGATGCTGACGGCGCACGCCTGCCAATTGCCGTCGGTCACCTGGGAGAAGCGGGGCGAGGCATGGTGGAGCCACAGCGCCGTGTCCTCGATCTCGACCGAGTAGGTGAAGCCGGCCGGGGCCATGCACTTCCATGTGAACGCCGTGCAGTCGGCCGGCAGGGTCAGGGGAACCGTGTAGATTTCCGTCATGCCGCTGGTGGCCGCGGTGGTGCCGGCGTCAAAGGTGAACGCACCGCAGCGGGGCGCGGAGGCATACTGCGCCGTGTCGCCGTACGGGATGCCCACGAGGACGCCGTGGGTGGCATCGCGCACTTCGCCATAGGTTCCCCGGACGGCGGTGAAATCCTCGAGAACGGCCTCGGTGGCCGGCGCGGGCAGCGCGGACAAGAGCACCAGGCCGGCGGCCGCCATCGCGGGCAGTTTGCGGATCATCAGTAGGCTCTCCATTCGGACACGTTGCTGGGTGGGGAACTCGCCGTCACCTGAACCGTCTGCGCCCACGCGATCGACGAGGCGCCCACGTCGTACACATCCATGTACTCGGCACCGTCAGGCGCGGCGCGCAGGACGACCAGCTCATCGGCGCCGTCGGAATCGACATCCGCGGTGGTCGCCGGCACCTGCGCCTGCTGGCAGGTCAGGTCGAGCAGCTGGGAATACTGGATGCCGCCGGTCGCATCGTAGACGACCACCCGCACCCGGCGGGTCGGCCCCTCCACCGCCAGCAGCACAAACCGGTCGAGCGGGTTCGTGCGGGCCGGGCTTCCCGCGGCGACGAAGTCGGTCACCTGGTCGCGCAGCCCGGCCAGACCCACGACGGCTCCCTTGCGGTAGGCCGTCTGGATGGTCTGGTAGGGGGCGGCGTAGCGGATGTCCTTGGCCTTCACGGAGGCGACAAAGATGGACATCCTGCAGGCCTCGATGGAAAGGGTGGAGTTGTCGTCCACGGCCCGGCCCAGGAGGATCTCGTCGGGGTCGCCCTCGCCCTTGATCTCCTGGACGAGGTTGGCCGCACCGACGAACGCGACGGCGCCCGAGGCGTTTGGCGCTGCCGGGTTGGTGCGGTCGCGGGTCACATAGCGGCCGTTGGACTGGTAGTAGTGCAGCTCGGCCCCGCCGCTGCCCTGCCTGATGGCGGCGATCACATCCATCCCGTTGCCGCTCGTGGAGGCCTTGGAGGTGCGGAGCAGCGAGCCCGAGGCGAAGATGGCCGGCACCCGCTCGGCGCCGCCCTGTTCCATCCAAACCGCGCCGCCCAGGAAGTCGAACATCCTTTGCCCGCCGGCCCTGTCCACCCACAGCGTGGACTGGAAATGTTTCGTCGCCGGGTCCGACGCCTTGTTTGCGAGGAGTTTCTGGAGGTTGCGGTCCCAGGAGGAGGCCGTCGGCGGCGCCTGGCCGCCGTAGGTGTCATTGAGAAGGGCCGCCCGCAGGCGCAGCATCTTGTCCGTCGGGGTTCCGTCCGAGGGCGAGTTGGAGAGCAGGCCGTTGTTGAAGAAATCCCAGCCGGGCTCGAACTGGACCACCTTCGCGCCGCCGTCCAGCGCCTCGCGCGTGGCCGTCACCAGGAACTCGGCGGGGCAGTCCAGTTCCCCCCCGGAGTAGTATTTTCCGCCGATGGTGTTCTGGGCTTCCATCCAGAACCACGACTGGTTGGAAATGCCCCACGACGAGACGCCCGGGTACGTTTTCAGGGGATGATCGGGATAGGGAAGATCGAACTGCTCCCACTGGGCAAGCGGCGCGGTGGCCTTGGCGGTGAGGAGGTTGATGTTCGGGGCCGGGTGGTAGTTGTTGTTGGCGATGAGCATGGACAGCGAGGCGCCGAGCTGGGAGGCCGCGTAATCCTGCTGGGGCTTGTAACGCGCACTGAGATAGAGCGGCGAGTAATTGCCGTTGTTCACGTACGGGTAGTAGCTCTGGTCGTACTGGTAGATGTTGTTCTGCAGCCAGACCGAGTTGTTCCAGACCAGCTTGAGATTGGCGGCCTTGCAGGTGTCGACGATGGGATTCGTGACGGTCGTCGGGATGTCGTAGGCCTCGCCGGCCATCACCCCCGCGAGGGACACCGGGTAGTGGGTCTCGTGAAAACGCACGCCGCGCAGCGAGGTGGGATATGCCGCCTTGGCCGCGGCGAGGGTCTCGACGTCGAATGCAAGGCCCCACACGCCCGGCGCGCCGGGCGTGTTGTGGACCGGAGCCGGAGACAGCGAGTAGATGCTGCCGTCCTGCTTGGTGTAGTTTCCCGAGCTGATCATCTCCAGGTAAACGCCCACGCCGCTGGTGGCAAAACGGGACTCGAAGAACTGCAGGGCGTTGCGCATGCCGGAGTGGAAGCAGTTGAGGGGCGGCGGGCTGACGGCGCCGTAGGCGTTGCGGTCGTACAGGCTGACCGGGTAGATCAGGACCGACACGTCGTACTTCGCGGTGAGGGGGGCCAGCGTGTCCACCACGTTCTGGAGGGCCGAGTTCATCGCGGTCGGGTTGAGCCGGTAGCGGTAAACCAGCTCCTCGACGAATCCCTCCTCGATCTCGAACAGGAGGGCGGGTTTCGGGGCGCTGAGCGCCGGGGCGGCCAGCAGGAAGGCGAGGGCTCCGGCAAGTACGGCGTGCAGTTTTTGTCTCATGGTCATTCCGGGGGCAGGGCTGGTGGCGTCAGGTGCGGGTGGCTGAGGCCGCCCGGGGGGGCGGTTACTGGGTGGTATATTTCGTGTGGCGGTCGTACAGGGCGGGCCCGCCGAGGCGGACGATGTCGCCGGGGCTGATGGTGCCGTTCGTCGCGTCGTAGATGTAGGTCAGGTCGTCGGCGCCGGGCACATAGCGCCAGTTGTCGCCCGTGTAGTCGGGGCCCAGGCTGAGTAGACGCCAGGCGTAGCCGAAGCTGGCCCGGCCCTCGATGGACCAGACGTTGCCGGGGCGGTACTCCTGGGCGCACCGGTCATCCCAGTACTCGTAAGTGTCCCACCAGACGGCCACCGTCTTCAGCACAAACGGGTCGCGCGGCATGCTCGTGATGTACGAGATGGGGGTGGTGCAGCAGTACAGGCGCGCGCCTACCGTCCCGGTGCCGAAGCGGTACGACGACCAGTCGGATACGGGGTACACATTGTTGTCGACCGCGTACGCCTCGATTCCCGTGGCGAGGGTCCGCATGTCGCTCTTGACGCGGGAAATCTTGGAGCGTGTCTGCGCCTCCAGGAAGTTGGGGACCGCGATGGCCGCGAGGATGGCGATGATCGCGACCACGATGAGCAGCTCAATCAGGGTGAAAGCGTGTCTCTTCGATTTCATGGGGGAAACCCTTCCTCGGTTCTTCTGGACTTGAAGCCCGGCATGGCGGGAGGGCCGGGCGGGCCCGCGCCCTCCGCCATCCGGGGAGTTCCTGGCTAGTAGAGCGACCACTCGTTCACCGCGGAGGGCGGTGTCAGCAGGGCAAAGCGGAAGTTGTCGAAGTAGGCGCTGCCGGCAATTCCCGGGGTTCCGGGGCTGATGCTGGCGCTGCCCAGCGCACCGTGGAAGTAGATCCGGACCGAACCCATCTTGCTGGTGAGCGACAGGGGATCCACGGGCTCGGTGAGGTCGGACAGCAGGCACTGGTTCGTCTGCCACGCGTTGTTCTGGGTCTGGGTGAAGTCGAGCGTGTGATGGATTCCCCACCAGGGCGCCGTGTGATGGGTGAAATCGTCGTCCTGGATGGACACATGGAACTTGAGCCCGGCGGGCGCCCGGCTGGCGAACTTGACGCCGGTCGCCCCCGCGGGCACGCCCTTCCACTGCGGCCACAGGACGACCGATCCCCAGGTGGAGGCGGCGCCGCCCGTGTTGAAGTCAACCTGCACGGACTTGGCGCCCTCGTTCACCACGCTGCCCTGGACGGCCGGGACGGTCACGGTGACATCGCCGGAGGCGGTGGTCATGTAGTCGATGTCGCCGAAGGCGCCGATATCGCGGTGCTCCATGTTCTCATGGGCCACATCGGTGAAGGCCTTGGGGGTGAGCCCGTCGAACGCAATGCCGGTCAGGTGGTTTGCGCCCGAGTACTGGCGGACGATCACATCCTCGGATCCGGCCGGGATGTAGAAGGTGGAGTAGCCGGTGAGGGCCGCCGTGTAGGGCGCCATGGATCCGCCGATGTCGTCGCCGGCCGCGCCCAGGCGCACCCAGAACTGGTTGGCGTTCTTGGAGGCATCGTTGTAGGACGAGAACAGGGTGATCCAGAAGGCGCCGGTGGTGCCGTTGCGGGTGATGGTCACGGTGTTGAAGTCCCAGGCTTTGCCCGACGCGACGGCGCCCTTCTCGGTGAACAGCGGGGTGGCCGGGTCGTTGATCGGGCCGTAATCCGGGTCGCTGCGGTAGCCGTTGGCGTAATCGTCCACGACGGAGGTGATGTAGGACGGTAGGCTGACGACATCATTGCCGGTGTTTCGCGTTCCCCAGGCCCAGTTGTCGCGGGCGCGTTCGTAGAGCACGAAGCCGTCCGTGCCGTACACGTTGTCATGGTCCGGGTCGTTGGGCTTGTTCACGGCCGCGTCGCGCCATGCGAGGCTGCTGCTCGTGTCCTTGCCCACCATGGCGGCATAGGTCCCGGTGAAGGGGCGCTGGCTCAGGCCGTCAAAGGCCAGGCCCGTGACGTGGTTGGCGCCCGAGTACACCCGGACCGTCACATCCTCGGTGCCGGCGCCGACCTCGAAGGTCGCGTAGCTGGTTTTGCCCGTGGCGTAGGGCAGGAGCAACTGGACGGCATCTCCCGGGTTGGCGCTGCTGTGCACCCACACCTGCTCGGGACCCTTGGTGGCGTCGTCATAGGAGGTGAACACCGTCAGGCGGAAGGCCCCGGTGTTGCCGTTGCGGGTGATGGTGATCGTGTTGAAATCCCAGGTCTTGCCCGAAACCACGGTTCCCGGGTAATTCCACTTGGGCGGCACGGGAAGGGGCTTGTTGGGATCGTTGATCTGCCCGTAGAGCGGGTCGTTCCGGTACCCGTTTGCGAAGTCGTCGTTGACCGAACTCACATAAGTCGGAAGCCACCGCAGGTCGTTGGCGACATTGCGCGCGCTCCAGGAGAAATTGGTGCGGGCCATCTCGAAAACAACGAAGCCGTCCGTGCCGTAAACCCCGTTGGCATCCTTGTCGTTGGGTTTGACCGCGCCCGGGTTGCGCCAGTTGGCGTCGGTTGCGGTGTCCACGCCGACTGGCACCACCGTTGCCGCAGAAACCGCGGACGCGGCGGCCAGCACGGCCAGCGCAATCAAACCCGATGAAAGAAAAGACGATCGAAACATTTTGTCGCCTCCGGAAGGTGTGAACGTTCGGTTTTCGCCGGGCCGGATCCAAAATCCAAGGGGTTGCGCAAAACCCAAACGAAAACCATAAACGCCATAATACATTTAAGATGAATGGTGACTACCTTCCCCAGAACGGGGTTGTCAATGGAAAAGGAAGGCCGTTTTGTTTTCGCAAACAACTACAAACAAAAGACTTGTAATTTTAGCGCTCAAATCAAAATGGCATTAGTGTGTATGTGGCAATTGCAAAAACCTGTACGGCAAACAATCGTTGTGGAGTGATTTCAGGAAAGCGGGCCGAACCCGGTGCGCGCCGTCCGCTGCAGGATGACGGATGCAACGATATCACGGGTGGCTGGAAACTGTCGGTTTGCGCCCGGTCCCGGGGCCTGGATTCGCTGCGGGCAGCGCCCGCGCTGGTGCGTTTATTCGAGGGCGGCCCCGGCAAGGGCCGCGACATTCTCGGGGGGCACATCGGGCATGACGGCCTCGTGACTGGGACTGATAATGACATGGGGACCGAGCAGGTTCCTCACCCGGCGAACCTCCGCACGCACCCCGGCGGGTGTGGCCTTGGGCAGGATGCGCTGCGCGTCGATCCCGCCCAGGAACGAGATGCGGCCCTTGAAATCGCGGGCCAGGACGGCGGCGTCCATGTTGCTCGCGAGGGCCTGCAGCGGGTGGAGGCAATCCACCCCCGCGTCGATGAGGCGGTCGATCACGCGGTGGATGGAACCGCACGAATGGAGCACGGCCTGGTAGCCGCTGGCGTGGGCCAGGTCGGTGAAGCGACGGAACCACGGCATGATGAACTCGTCGAAGTCGGCCAGGCCGCAGATGAGGTTTTGCTGGGTCCCGAAGTCGTTGCCGAAGAAGAAGCCGTCGATCTCGTCTCCGGCCAGCGCGAAGAGCCGGCGGTTGGCCTCGAAGTAAAACTCGCACACCCGGTCGGTCGCCGCCAGCACCACCTCCGGGTGGGTGTGCATCTTCAGCAGGTAGTCCTCCATTCCGAAAAGGTCCATGAGGTTGTGGTAGAAGCAGGTCCAGAACCCGCCCAGGCGGTAGCGGTCCCCCGCGGCCCGCAGCGCCCGGAGGACCGGTTCCAGGTCCAGGTAATCGGGGTTGGGCCAATCGTAGGCCGAGTCGAGATCGGCGGGAGTTTCGCAGTCGGCCAGCGGTGGCCGTGCGGCCGCCTTGAGTTCGTCCAGCAGCCCCACGTCGAACATGCCGCGCCCCTCCGGGTGACGGTAAATGCCCGTCATCAGCTGGGGACAAACCCAGCGCATGTCCGACCCGAGGCGCTCGTGCAATTCCTCCTCGGAGGAGGTTCCGAAATGGGCGTTCAGCCCGGGCATGGCATCGGGATGCGGGTGCCCGAGCCAGAAGCCGGTGCGGTCGGCGGGCTGGCGGGCGATGATGGCCTTGATGACCTGGCGGCTGTTCATGGGAAATCCCCCTTCATATAATGGAAAGGGGGGCGACCGGGCATGCGCTCCCGGTCGCCCCCGTCAGGAAAAGCCCCCCCGCCCTAGTCGGCGGTCATCGAAGACACCGTCACGGGCGTCTGGGTGTTGGAGGTGTCAAACTGGAACTGGTTGAGGTAGATGTCGCCCGCGAGGCCGGTGGGGCCGCCCTGGGCCTGGCCGTAGATGTAGAAGTAGATCGTCCCGATGTTCTTCGTGAAGTTCTTGGGGTCGATCGGGCCGGCCGCCGTGAGGCTCGACAGGGTGGCCGAGTTCCACTGCCACACGCCGCCCGTCGCCTGGGTGAACTTGCGCGTGGCGTGCTGGCTCCAGGTCTGGTTGTCCTCGAGGCCGACGCCAAACACGGTGCCCGCCGGCGCGTACGAGGCGAAGCCGAACGCGTTCATGTTGATCGGGATCGACTTCCAGGTGGGCCACAGCTGGACCGCGCCGTAGGTGGCGCCGGAAGCCCCGGTGTTGAAGGTGATTTTGGCGGAGGCGGAGCGGCTGGGGTAAACCTGCTCGGTGGAGGCCGCGGGCGCGCTCATCGTGACGCCGCCGGCGCTGTAGTGGACCGCCCCGCCGACCGTGTCGCAGGATAGGTGCGTGTAGGAACCCATGGATGTGTCGGGGGCCGGCTGCGCCTGCAGGCCGTCGAAGGCGAGGCCGGAAATGCGGGCATACTGGCCGTAGATGCGGATGTCCACGTTCTCGGTCCCGGCGCCGACCGTGAAGACCATGTAGTTGGTGCCGCCCGACGTGTAATCCAGTTCTGCTCCACCCACGTTGGCGCCGCCGCTGTTCACCCAAACCTGGATGGGTGACGGGGCCGCCGCGTCATAGTGAGTGGTGAACACGGTCAGCCGGAAGGCCCCGGTGTTCCCGTTGCGATGAACGACCACCGGGACCGGATCCCACAGCCAGCCGTCGTAGGTGGCCATGGTTCCCATGTGGTTGGTTCCGAACGCGGCCGGGTTGTTCATCTGCCCGTAAACGCCGTCGCTGCGATAGCCGTTTTGGAACGAGTCGGTCACCGAGGAAATGTACGGTGGGAGGTTGGACAGGTCGTTCGCCGCGTTGCGGGCCGACCAGCTCCAGTTGGCTCGCCCCCACTCGAAGAGCACGTAGCCGTCGGTGCCGTAGATGTTATCCTCGCCCTGGTCGAGGGTCTTGGCCACGGCCGGGTCGCGCCAGGCCGCCTGCGTCGCGTTATCCTTGCCGTCATAGGTGACCGTGGCGGCGAAACCAACCGTCGGGGATGTTGCCAGGGCGGCCAATGCGCCTGAAACCAGCCACCGCCCAAGAATCATGAAAGATTTGCCCATCGCTGTCGTCTCCTGAAGTAGGCGGGTTTTCGCACGACACCCGAGGCCCGCACTGCCGAATTGCGCCGATTCACGCGAAGGTGCCCCAGCGCTATCTTTGCACTATTTCAATAAATGTATTAGTGTCAAACTAAAAAATAGGCCCCAAGAAACCGGCAGAATCCCCGCCAATCCACGCATTACCATAAGCGAATTTGCCTCCCCGCGCAAACAGGCGTTTGTTGTCACCAAACCCGCCTTCGAGCCGCCGAATCCAACGCGGGCCCCGCCTTCCCCGGGTTACCGCAAGATGGCAATCAAGCCCCGGCCGTGGAACTGGCAGACCCTCCCCGCGCCTGCCCCGCGCCCCGACACCTGCCAACACCCGACCTGCTTGGTTGGGGCTTTCGGGGTGATCTCCACGCCAATACCCTACAAATCCAGCCCAACACCCCAGGAGAGAAACAAGGCGCTTGCCAAAATGCGCGTCAACGGGGACTATCTTCAATCGGACGGCCTGAATGCTGGAGAAAAAGGAGTTACCCCTATGGCATTGGCAATTGCACCAGATCCCAACAAGGAACCGCTTTTTTCCTTGAATTGGCTCATTCACCTCATATTTAGTATGGCATTGTGAGCCTTCGATGAAGACCTACAAATTCCAGCAGATCAAATCCTACTTCGTGGAGCAGATCCGCAGCGGAGCGATCAAGCCCGGCGGCCGCATCCCCTCCGAAAAGAGCCTTGCGGCCGAATGGAGCGTGAGCCCGCTTACGGTGAGCAAGGCGCTGGCACAACTGGAGCGCGAGGGCTATGTGGTGCGCCGCGTGGGGGACGGAACCTACGTCAGCGACGAGCAGTCGCTTCCCAAGTCCGCGCTTTCCAACAGCGAGGGGGGCAACTACATCGCCATGCTGGTCAACAACATGGCGTATGGCCTCGTGCCGCACCTGATCCACCTGATCGAGCGCCGGTTTTCGCAGCTGCCTCGAGGGCCTGAACCTTCGCGGCGTGCTTTTCACCCCCATCTACTCGGACCTCTACGAGACCGAGAACCTCGACATCCTGCGCCACATCAACCAGCGCACCAAGGCGGTCGTGATGGTTGGCAGCCACCTGCGCCGGAGCGAATGCTGCTATGTGGCCAGCGACAATTTCGGGGGGACCTACCTCGGCGTCAAGCACCTGGCCGACCGGGGCCGGCGGCGGATCGCCCTGATGTGGAACGACCGCGACAGCGCGACCTACGACCGGATCGAGGGATACAAGAAGGCGCTCGAGGACGCGGGACTTCCGCTCAACGAGGATTACATCGTCCGCTGCCGGTACAAAATGCCGAGCGACTCGGCCGACAATCCCGCCGACGCCCCGATGCAGGCGCTCATGGCGCTGCCCCAGCCGCCGGACGCCATCTTCGCCCTGGACGACTACCTGGCCCTTTTTATCGACCATTACTGCGAGGAGCACGGCGTGGTCGTGCCGCGGGACCTGGCGATCGTGGGGCACGATGACTTCCTGGTCACGCGCCTCACCTCGGTCCGGCAAAACGTGGACCAGATTGCGGAGCGGGCGGTCGACCTGCTGCTCGCCCTGATCAACGGCCGGGAACCCGAGTCGAGACATGTTGTTGTGCCGGAAGACCTGATGGTGCGGGAGAGCACCTAGGCACATCCCCCCGGGCGCGTTTTGTGGTCCGGTACCCAGAGAAAGCAGCCAGACCCAATGGAAATGACCGTCACGAACCCGGGGCTTCAACCGCCGGCACAGGCACGTGCAGGCAGCGCGCCTGAGCAGGATTGGAGTGTCACGCGTGTCCTCGTCGTCTTCAAGACCCACCTGGACATCGGGTTCACCGACCTTGCCGAGACGGTCCGCCAGCGGTACATCGACCGGTTCATTCCCAACGCCCTGGAGACCGCGCGCAACCTGCGCGGGCGCGGCGGACCCGAGCGGCTGGTCTGGACGACGGGTTCGTGGCTGATCCGCGAGTTTCTCGACCACGCGCGCCCCGACCAGCGCCTGGCCATGGAGCGCGGCATCGAGGCCGGCGACATCGCCTGGCATGCCCTCCCGTTCACCACCCACACGGAACTGATGGACCGGTGGCTGATGGAGGTCGGGCTGGGGATTTCCGCACGCCTGGACGCCGAGTTCGGCCGCCGAACCTGCGCCGCCAAGATGACCGACGTGCCCGGACACACGCGGGCCATGGTTCCCCTCCTCGCCCGGGCGGGCGTGCGGTTCCTCCACATCGGCGTCAACCCGGCCTCCACGTCGCCCCGCGTTCCCACGTTGTTCCGGTGGCGGGACCTGGCTTCCGAGACCGACATCGTCGTCATGTACAACAAGGGGGCTTACGGCGATGTGGTGCGCGTGGACGGTACGGCCATGGCCCTTGCGGTCGCTCACACCAACGACAACCACGGCCCGCAGACACCGGACGAGATCACCGAGATGTTCCTTAACCTTCGCAAGCGGTTCCCGGCCGCTGAGGTGGTCGCCTCGTCGCTCAACGAGTTTGCCGACGCACTTGGCCCCGTGGTGGATTCGCTACCCGTCGTAACTTCGGAAATCGGGGACACGTGGATTCACGGGGTGGGTACGGACCCGCAAAAGGTGGCGCGCCTGCGCGAGCTGCTGCGCCTGCGGAAGAAATGGTCGGTGACCCGCAACGGGGCGACGTCCCCGCCCGCGCTGGACACCTTTGGCAGCAACCTGCTCCTGGTGACCGAGCATACCTGGGGACTAGACGAGAAAACCCACCTCGCGGATTTCGAGACCTACCGGAAGGCGGAGTTCCATTCCGCCCGCAGAAATGCGGCGTTCCGCAAGATGGAGTCATCCTGGGAGGAACAGCGGGCCTATGTGGACCAGGCCATCGCCTCCATTCCGGCGGCTGACATGCGGAACGAGGCTGTCCGGGCGCTCGAAGCCATTGAACCCGCGCCGGTCCCGGTCGCGGGCCTGGAACCGGTGGCGCCGGAAAAGGCCGGCTTGTGCGGACCCCACGCATCCTTATCGCTGCGGGCAAGTGACGGCGCGGTGCAGTCCCTGACCGATTCCGACTCGACGGTCCTCGCCTCCCCCGGTCGTCCCTGGGCGGTCCTGTCCTACCGCACGTTCTCTCCGGCCCACTACCGCCGCTTCTGGGAAGACTATGTAATTAACAAGAAGGTCACCGCCCCGTGGTCGTATCCCGACTTCACGAAACCCGGGATGGAGAAATGTGGTGCGCGGGATGCCACGGTGCACCCGCAGGTCGTGTCCGTCCATCGCGGACGGGTGGGCAATTGCCAGCGGATCGTCGTGGAATCGTGCTTTCCGGCCGATATGGCGGACGAATTCGGCGCCCCGCGCCGCGTCACCATCGAGTATGAGCTTCCCGACGACGCCCCGGAACTGCGGGTGACGGTCCAGTGGTTCGACAAGGACTGCTCGCGCCTGCCCGAAGCTCTGACGCTGTCTTTCTTCCCCGAGTTCGGCGAACCGGCGAACCTGTGGGTGGACAAGATGGGCAGCCGGGTTGATGTGCGGGATGTCATGCACGACGGCAACCGCTCCATGCACGCCGTCGACACGCGCGTGGTCGTGGAAGGGCGGACCAACTCGATCGAGATAGAAACCCTGGACGCGCCCCTGGTGGCGTTCTTCGAGGACGGATTGCTCCGGTTCAGGAACCGCATCCCGACCGTCCGGGACGGAATCCACTTCGTCCTGTACAACAACCTGTGGGGGACGAATTTCCCGATGTGGAACGGGGAGTCCGCGCGGTTCCGGTTCGTGGCGCGATGGGCGGCCCGCGGCTCGCGGCGTCCGGTGGACCAGGCCTGACCGACCGTGGCGCTCCGACGGAGAAACGGCCTGATTGCCGCCGCATTCCTCGCGCCCAGCATCGCGGGATTCCTCGCGTTCACCCTGCTCCCCGTGCTGGTTTCCGGCGCGCTCAGCTTTTTCGAGTGGGACCTGATCACCACCCCGAAGTTCGTCGGCCTCCAGAATTTCGTCAAACTCCTGGGCTTCGCCCGCGACGAAACGGGAAAACTGGCCGCCAGCGACCCGCGGTTCTGGCAGTACCTGTACAACACGCTCTTCCTGATGCTGGCGATACCGCTCACCATGGCGGGGTCCCTCGGCCTGGCCCTCGCGCTCAACCGGCGGATGAGGTTCGCCGTCGCCCTGCGCACCGTCTACTTCATCCCCTCGATGTGCGTTCCCATCGCCGTATTCCTGCTGTGGAAGTGGCTGCTGGACGGCGATTACGGCCTGCTCAACCACCTGCTCGCCCGGGTGGGGATCAGGGGCCCGGCCTGGCTCGCCAGCCCGGGATGGGCCAAACCGGCGATCATCCTCGTCAGCGTGTGGGCCGGCATCGGCGGCTACAACATGGTCCTTTATCTCGCGGGACTGCAGAACATCCCGCGCGACCTTTACGAGGCGGCGACGATCGACGGCGCCGGGAAGTGGCAGCAGTTCCGCCACATCACGTGGCCCCTGCTGACGCCGACCACCTTCTTCATTCTCGTCATCAGCGTCATCGGCGGCTTCCAGGGCGGTTTCGAGGCGGCCTACATGATGACACGGGGCGGACCCGCCGGCTCCACCACCACCATCGGGTACTACATCTACAACCAGGCCTATGAGTGGTTCAACATGGGCTACGCGGCGGCGATCGCGTGGGTCCTGTTTGTGCTGGTCCTGGGCGTGACCCTGCTCAACTGGAGATACGGCGGAAAGCGGGTGCAGTACCACTGATGCCAACCGCAACCGCCATCCGGGCCGGCCGGGGCCTCCCCGCCCTCCTCCGGTCGCTCGCGCTCCACGCGCTCGTTTACGCGGGCGCGATCACCATGCTGCTGCCGTTCCTGTGGATGGTTTCCACGTCCCTCAAGGAATCGGGAAGCGTGTTCGACATCCCGCCCAAGTGGATCCCGGACCCCGTCGCCTGGGGCAACTACCGCGAAACGCTCGACGCCCTGCCGTTCGGCTGGATGTTCCTCAACACGGTGATCGTCAGCGGCGCGATCACGCTCGGCCAGCTTCTCACCAGCTCGCTGGCGGGCTACGCGTTCGCGCGGATCCCATTCCGGGGCCGCGACCGGCTGTTCCTCGCCTACCTGGCGACGATGATGGTCCCGGGCGCGGTCACCATGATCCCCATCTTCATCACCATCCGCATGCTCGACCTCGTCGACACCTACTGGGCCCTGATCCTGCCCGGGGTGTTCACCGCGTACGGCACATTCATGATGCGGCAGTTCTTCATGGCCATTCCCCGCGCCATCGAGGAGGCCGCATTCATCGACGGCAGCGGCCATTTCGGCGTCTATTGGCGCATCGTCCTGCCGCTGAGCAAGCCGGCGCTGGCGACCCTCGGCACCTTCACCTTCATGGGCGCCTGGCGCGACTTCATGTGGCCCCTTCTCGTCACCAACTCCGAGACCATGCAGACGCTCAGCGTCGGCCTCGCGTCGTTCCAGGGCATGTACTACACGGCCTGGCCGTTGCTGATGGCCGGTTCGGTCCTCGTGATGGCCCCCCTCGTGGCCGTCTTCCTGTTCAACCAGCGGTTCTTCATCGAGAGCATCAAGCTTGAGGGGGTCAAGGGGTGACGGGGCCGGGGCATTTTGCGGGACTGGGGTCGCCATGCTGAGTGAGCGATGGGTTGAGATCGATCTGTACTGGTTTCAGGGCGCGCCCGAGACGGAGCGGGTTCGTCAGTTTTTTGACCGCATCGAACCCGTTTTCGCGCTGGAACCCGGGAACCGCTGCGGCGTGTCGCTGTGCGTGGGCTGGCTCTTCGATTCGGTGCTTTTCTGGAATGGCGATCCGGGGGCGGTCATCCCCTGCTGCCAGGCCCCGACCTACGAGCCGTGGACTTACCGCAGGCTCGGCGTCCTGGTGGCCGCGCTCAGGGCCGAAGCGGCGGGCCGCGGTCTCGCGGATTTCCATGTCGCCCTGGCCCTGATGGGGATCGAGACACAGTCGTTCGACGACTGCGAAGGCTGGAGCGGGCGAACGGACCAGGTGGAGGAAACCGCGCGCTACAACATCACCGGCAAGTGGTTTTTCGATCACCGCGAGGTTTTCGATCCGCGGTTCGACCTGTTCTTCTTCGGCGCGCCGGTGCGCGTGCCCGACGACGAGAGGGTGTGCCCGGGGCAGAATCCGGAATTCGGCGCCTACTTCGCCGCCAAGCTCTGCTCCATGGCCCGTGCCGCGGGTTTCGGCGCGGTGGTGCTGCGCGACCACATCTTCACGCGCGCCTACGTGAGGGGCAACACCCACGGCCGCTACGCGAACCCGGAGGACCGCGATGCCTGGACGGGCGCGATCATCCGGATGCTCGGGGCCGTCCGCGCGCTCATGCCCGAACTCGTCGTCATCGGCTACAGTTCCGGCACCTCCTCGATGGAGGAATGGCGCTCCCACGGTTTCGACCTGGAACGCGTCGCCCGGTCGGGCGGCCTTGACCTGTGGATCACGCAGACCTGGGCCTCCGCCTGGCAGGACTACTGGCCCGCCCATTCGATGGGCTTCACCTTCCAGCTGGCCAACCTGCAGGCAAACCTCGCCATGGTGGCCGACACGCCGTGCCGCAGCCTGTTTCTCGTAGAGACCTTTGACGCGTGGGAACCGTGGGACAGCGTCCACCAGTACCCCGCCAAGGTGGCGTGGGAAATCTGGGCTTACAGCCACACGGCCGTGCTGGCGCCCGGCGGGGCGAAGCGACCCGCCGGATTCTACATGTCGTGGATGAACCGCAAGATGGAACTGCTGCCCGAAGCCACCGTGGATAGCCTGACGGGGACCCTGCGCGCGGCTGCCGACGACCTGGCAAACGATCTGGAGTATGCGGGCCCCTGCCTCGTTTACAACCGCGCCGGGCTGGAAGCGCAGATGCGGGCGCCCGGCGCCGAGTCGGCGGGCGAGGAGATGGACGACTGGATCGCGATGCTGTCCAAGTACGGCCTGCCGCTGCTCTCCGCAACCCGGACGGAGTGGCTCGCACGGACGAAAGCCGACTCCTACCTGTTTCCGGTGCCGGCATCGCTCGCGCCCGAAGTGGCCGACTGGCTGCTTGAACGCATCCGCGCCGGAACCCCGGTGCTGTTCATGGGGCAGGCCGACCGGATGGACCCGAGGCTGCGCGACCGCCTCGGCATCTCGGTGGAAAGCGTTCCGCCGACCGCCCGCAAACCCGTCGCCGCCACGCTCGTCGCTTCGGCCTCATCGATGTTCGGGTGGACCGGACTCCAAGTGAACCAGCGCCGCCGCTCGCTGGCGGTGTCGCCGCTTTGGGAACCCCTGATACTGTGCCTCGGCGGACCCGTGTTCGCCCGTCACCGCGACCTCCCCGTGTTCATCTGGGAAACGCCGGAATGGGGCACCCCGCAGGAACTGCACCTCACCGTGAAATCCATCGGGTCTCCCGAGCTGTACGCCACGGTGGCCGCGGTGCTTGCCGACGCCGGCTTTCACGGAGGGGGGCTGCGCGTGGAATGCCAGGACTGGCAGAAACCGGTCAGTTGCCATGCGTGGAAGCATCCCGACAGGGGGCTGCGGGTACTGCTGGGCAACCTGGAAACCGGCACGACGGGCAATTCGCAGTTCTGCGTCAAGGCCACGCTGTCACACGGCGGTCGCCCGGCCGAATTCGACGCCGACTCCCCGATTCCCGCCGCGCGAACGATCCGCGGCGAAGACTCCACCACCATCACGCTGAAACCGCACCGGATTGCCCTGTGCGACATTTCCCGGAGGGAACCGGAACCATGAACCAGCCCGTCGACCGGAGGCGCTTCCTCACCGCCTCGCTGGCCGCCGCATCGGCCGGCGCTTTGTCATCGCTTTCCCCGCTCGCATCGCTGGGCGCCGCACCGGCGGGTTCCGGCCGGCGAAAGAACGTCCTGTTCGTCATCCTCGACGACATGCGCCCGCTGCTCGGGTGTTACGGCCAGCGCCAGGTGATATCTCCAAATATCGACCGGCTCGCGCGCCAGTCCGTGGTGTTTGACAACGCCCAGTGCCAGTATCCCGTCTGCAACCCGTCGCGGCTGAGCTGCCTCACGGGGCTCCGCCCAGACCACACCAACTGCTACGACAACAACACCGTCTGGCCCAAGTTCGACAAACCGGTTCCGAGCGTTTTCAGACAGTTCAAGGATCACGGCTACGCCACCCTGTCGGTGGGCAAGGTTTACCACCAGCCCATGTGGGCCGACCTCGACGCATTCACCGAGAAGCCGGTCTGCCTGTCGCCCTACAACTACGCCAGGCCTGACAACGTCGCGAAGGAGAAGGAGATCGCGCGCGACGGCGCGGCGCGCGGGCTCAAGTATGACGACTACCGCGAGAAGATGCTCGTGGCCGCCACCGAGGACGCCGAAGGCCCCGACGACATCTACAACGAGGGCAAGCACACGGCGATGGCGACCGGGTACCTGCGCAAGTACCGGGACAAGCCGTTCCTGCTGGCGGTCGGCTACTTCCGGCCCCACATGCCGTTCCTCGCGCCGAAGAAGTACTGGGACCTCTACGATCCGGCCAAGATCAAGTTGGCGGCCAACCATTTCCTGCCGACCAACGGTCTCGACCTGCCGATGCACGACAACTTCGAGCCGAAGGTTTATGGAGACATCCCGAAAGTTGCCCGGTTCGACGACGCGACGGAGCGCCGCCTGATGCACGGGTATCTCGCGTGCGTCAGTTACGTGGACGCCCAGGTCGGCAAGCTGGTCGCCGAACTGGAGTCCCTGGGCATCGCCGACGACACGACCATCATCGTGTGGGGCGACAACGGGTTCCACCTGGGCGAACACAACCTGTGGGGCAAGTTCACCACCTTTGAGGAGTCGGCGCGCTGCCCGCTCATCGTCCATGTCCCGGGGATGACCGACCGCGGCCGCGTTTCCGCGCCGACGGCCGAACTCATCGACATCTACCCCACCGCGTGCGCCCTTGCCGGCGTCCCGCTCCCCTCCCACCTGGACGGCCGGAGCCTCGTGCCCGTCCTGACCCGGGAAGATCCCAAGCGGGACGGCTGCGCGTTCACCCAGTTTCTGAAGGGGGAGGCAATGGGCTACTCGATGCGCACCCCGACGCACCGGTACACGCGCTGGATCGACACCCGGAAGGGGAAACTCCTCGGCGAGGAACTTTACGATCACCGCAGCGACCCTGCGGAAAACCGTAACCTGGCGCTCGACGCGGCCATGGCACCCCTGTGCAAGGAGCTTGCAGCGAGACTGGCCGCCACCTGTCCCAAATCACGCGAGGCCTCCGCGGCGTAGCCTCCCCGCCGCCCACGGCGCAGAACGAATGCTTATCCGGTCCCGCCCTTCCCGGCACGCTCTTTCGATTCTTCGCGACTTTTCCGTGTAAGGCCTGCAGCGGCAATCTCGCATTCGGCCAAGAGCCGGTTCTGGAGGAACGGACGTGCACAGAGAGGCAAAAGCACAGCATCAGCGGGCCATTGACCGCGTCACGGCGAAGTTCGCGGCTGAACCAACGGTGTTGGCGGTGATCATCTGCGGTTCGGTGGCCAGGGGCGTGGCCAAAGACGACTCGGATGTCGACGTGATGCTGGTGGTGACGGCGGCGGAATACGAGCGCAGAGAATCCGCGGGGGATCTGTGTTTCATCGATTTCGAATTGTGCGATTACCCGGGCGGGTATGTGGACGGCAAGATCATCGACATCGCGTTCATGCGCGACGCGGCCGCCTTTGGCAGCGAGCCATGCCGGCACGCTTTCATCGGTGCCTTTACGGCCTTCTCCCACGACAGCGAGGTGGATCAACTGGTGGGCGCTATTCCCGTCTATCCGGAGGACCAGCGGCAACACCGCATCCAGTCGTACATGAGCCAGATCGCCGTCGATCGCGGGTTCTTCTTCGGCGAGGCGCAGAAACGCAACGACCCCTACCTTCTCCACCGCACGTCGGCCAATATCGTTCTTTTTGCCGGGCGCCTGATCCTGGCGCACAACCGCATCCTCTTCCCATGCCACAAGCGCCTGCTGGAATACGTGGAGGCGGCACCGGAAAAGCCGGAAGGGTTCTGCGACATCGCCCGGCAGTTTCTGCGCGATCCCACGCGGGATTCGTTGGAGCGGCTCTGGAACCTTGTGGACGGCTGGCAGGACTGGGGAGTGACGTGCGACGCGGTCACGCGCTACATTGCCGACACCGAAACGACATGGCGCACCCGCACGACGGCCGTTACCGACTGGTAGCGCAGGACAGTGCGGGCAAGAGGAGGAGTTTCCACACCCGATACCTGTCGGGTCTCCAGTTCCAGAATGAAAGCATCCGATCCCGTTCGGCGGCCGGTTCGCGCGTTGGTGCAAAGCACGTCCTGTTCTTTCTTGCCGAGCCTACGCTGCGGAAACGCGCGAGGCAACCCAAGCTGCCCAACCGGCTACAGGCCGTCAGGCAAAAAGTCGTCACGCGGGGCGTTGTCGCTCCCAGACTTCGCGCCACGCCTTGTATTCGGCTGGAGCCAACAGGTATCGGGCAAAATTGCCTTCGTGCAGGCCCATGATCTCGGTTTCCGCGACTTCGACGAAACGCCCCCGGTCCTCCACGGGCGCAACCTGCAACGCCTGCTGTTGGATGAAGCCAGCCGCACCTTTCCTGTCCATGGCGCCGCGCACAACGCGCCCGACAAGATCGCGAAGCGCCTGCCGATAGCGAAGGCGAAACGGATCGGGTTCACCCAGCGATTGGCGCACGGCAGCGTATCGGGCGCACGAGCGTTCGTAGGCCCAGACGAAAACGTCGCGCAACAGTTCGACACGGTTCAGTTCGTAAACGCCAAGAATCCCGTCGATATAGTCGCGCTCGGGCACGTCCACGAACGACAGCGGGCACAGGTTGAGGCGGATGAGCGGGATATTGGCGGCCAGCCGGGAGACGCGCTTGTTCACATCCTCGAACGGCTGCAGGTAGGGCAAGTGGACCATCGCGAAGAAAGCCTGTTCGAACGGGTCCGTGATCGCCGTTGCCGTTTCGAGGATGCGGTCGAAACACTCCTCGATCATCTGCGGAATTTCGAGGGGGTGAAATACGGTTCCGCCAACAATGACGGGAATGCGGCGCAGACGCCCTCCCGCCTGCGGGTCGGCCAGCAGGTTGTCCGAAAGCAGGGCGTGAAGATTAAGGATGGTGTAACGATTGAAACCGATCTCCGCAGCCTGATCGACCAGCAGTTCGATGGCCGCCTTATGGTTGAGGATCATCTGGGCGTCCGCGGCGGCCTTTCCCTCGGCGGATTCGCCGAGTTCCAGGAGTCGGTCGGTCTCCAGCAGAGAATAGGTGTTTCCCTCCAGACGGCTGGAGTTCCAGGAAAGGTCGATCAGCAACCGGTTGAGGATTTGGCGGGCATAGGTTCCCGCCGGGAGCGCACCGTCGGGCGAGGTGCCCAAGCGGGCGAGGCGCTCCCGGATCGGCGGTGGGAGATAGAAAGTCGTGTTGGGCCGGTATGATCGAAGGAATTCCTGCCTGTAACCGACCGGGTGACGGTCCTGAATTGCTGCGCGGACGGCGCGCCGGATCGTCGCGGCTTCGGATGATGTCGCAACCGACGACGTCGATTGTGATTCCGACCGCACAGGAGCGAACGGTGGTGCATCCACCGCGCCTGTTAGCACCCGATAACGGACGGTGCGTCCGGATCCGATGGCGATCAAACTCCGGCGCTTGACGAGTAATGCCAGGTGGCGCTGGAGCGTGCGGCGCGCCAAGGGTACTTTCAGGTTGCTCGCGATTTCCGAGAGCGGGACGCCCTCGGGGGATTCCCCCACCGCGCGGAGAACGACGGCAAGGTCCTCTGACGAAACCGTTCTGGGCATGGGACTCCTCGTTGTGGCACAATAGCGCGAATGGCGCCATTAAGGCTATTTTAGTGGCGCAACATGGGTGTATTTTTGCTTTTAGCGGCGCGCAAGAACAATTGCGCCACTACCATTTTGTGTGTGCGGGTTTTGGTTGTCTGTTTGCAACAATCATATTCTGTGGCCCATAGACGGCATCTATGTGTAGGTGCGTCGCGGACAGGACCCTGCATTTCACGACGAAAGGCCTTCCACCCGTGATCAGGGCTTGGCCGCGGCCTCCGGCGGCAGGCCGCCCAACATCAGTTCGCCCTCCAGTTCGGGGAACGCCTTGATCGTGTCGCGGATTTTTCCGTCGAGGAACTGGGAGAAGAGCCCCGTTGCCTTTTCGAGCGAGTTCATCTTCAGCGAGGCCTTTTCCATCTCCTCGGTGTAGCGGCTGAGAATGAGGTTCAGGTCCTTGATCTTGGGCACGCTTCGCGCATACGGAAGCGACTTCATGTAGCAGTCAACCACCGCCTCGTTGGGGAAGACGGAGAGCAGGTCCTGCCGGCTCATGAGAAGGCTCGGCATCACGAGGCCGGCCTTGGCCATGTCGAGCTGCACCTCGCGGCTCAGGAGGAACTTGGTGAACTCCCACGCCTCCTTGGGGTGCTTCGTCCCGCGGCTGATGGCATAGGCCGGGCCGCCGCCGAATGTGGCCCGGGTGCGCCCCCTGGGCATGACCGTGACGCCCCACTTGAACGGGACCCCGCGTGTCATCTCGCGCACGCCCGAGGGCCAGGTGAGCATGTAACCGAGCCGGCCCGTTTTGAAGAGTTCGCCGATGTCGGAGGACTGCGTCTGCGACGGCGTGGGCTGGCCCTTGGAATCGATGAGACCCAGGAGAAAGGACAGCGCCTCCTGCGACTGCGTGGTGTTGGCGCCGCGCCCCTTCCACGACGGCCCCCAAAGGGTTCCGCCCGCCTGCCATGCGAACGCGGAGGCCGTCGCATATTCCATGGGAGGCAGCACGCAGCCGAAGCGGTTGGGCACGCCGTCCCCGTTCGTGTCGGTCGTGATGCGGTCGGCCGCAAGGCGCGCATCGTCCCATGTCCACTCGTCGGTGGGATACGGGACCCCCGCCTTGTCGAACAGGCTCTTGTTGTAGAGCAGCAGCATGACCGAGTAGTGCGACATCAGCCCGTAGAGCCGGTTGCCCTGGCGGAAGAAGTCGTTGATGCCCGGCGCGAAGTCTTCCATCCGGAACGACGGGTCGGCCGCGGCGAGCGGCGCGATGTCGAGCAGGGCGTTCTTGAACATGAACTCGACCGCCCAGGTTTTGTCGACCCACAGGACATCGGGTCCCGCGCCCGCGGCCGTCATCGTGATCAGCTTGTTGTTGTACTGGATCCACGGGATGATGATCAGGTTGATCCGGATGTTCGGATGCAGTTTCTCGAAGTCCTTCTTGGCCTTCTTGAACGCCGGGATGTGGGTGGGGAGCGCCCACATGGACCAGGTGAGCTTGACGGTGTCGCTCCTGCCGCTGCCGCAGCCGGAAAGCATCAACAGGGAAACGGCGACCGCGAGAGCCGCGAGACAGTGGCGCATTTTCATGGGGCCGGATTCTCCCAACCGAAGAACTGTTTTTTCCATTCCTTCGGGCTGCAATTGAGAAGGATGGTCCTGCGAAAAGCCGCGGCGCTTGCGGCAGCCGGGGCAGAGGCGAGGAAACCCCGGGCGAGCACCGTCGGGCGGGCATCCGCCGGGGAACCGGGGTTTCGGCACACGAGTTCCGCCGATCCGCCGGCGCCGGGTCCTGGCCAGCAAAGTTCGTCGCGGAAGTCGTGGTTCACGTCGGCGGGAAACACGGCGGGAAGCGCCAGCGCACCGGGGAGCGCGGCGACCACGCGACCGGCGACAACGACCTCCGCGCCGCCCGAATTCGCCCTCGCCCAGGCCAGGGCGTCGGGAGCGCGCCACTGGTCGCTGCTGCGCATCGCCCCGCTCGTGCGCAGGCCCCACAGGGCGACAAGCGACCCGCCCGGCGGAACCACGCGCGCCATCCCGGCACGCCTCAGCGCCAGCGTCGCGGTCGGCTCGGCGGCCTCCGCGAACTGGAACCGGAGCCGGTCGGGCGCCACCGACTGGACGGTGTACACCTTGAGCGATGTCCGGCCGGATGCGTCCGACCTCGCCACGACCAGTTCGTCCGGGTCACCGCCGCCGACGGTCCAGGGGATGAGATTGGCGGCTGTCCAGGCGACGACGCGCCCGTCCGGGCTGTCGGCAATCATGCGCGCGTCCTCCCCGCGCACGCCGCTGTTCTGGTCGATGAACCGGACGACGCGTCCTGTTCCGACTCCCACTTCCTCGGCAATCTCATCCACCCCGTCACCCTGCAATTCGATGCGTTTCACCTTCGCTCCGGCCGCAAAGATCCCCGGCAGGAAGCGCGGGTCGTCGGCCGCCGCAAACTCCGGGCGGTGGCGGGTGCTGTCCCACACGGCGGGTGCCGTGGTCCCGGACGCCAGGGCGACCACGGTGCACTGGCTGTAATTGAGCGGGGGATTGGTGATGTCGTTTTCGAGGAAACGCTGCTGGTTCCGGTCGAAGATGCGGCCCAGGTCCGCGGGCGGGGCGCCTGGCCGCGAAGGGTGGAGCAGCGTGCGCTTGAGCCGCTTCATCGCGATCCGCTCGGAGTAATCCGCGCGCCCCTCGTGCGCACCCGCAAAGTCCGGGGCATTGTGATACTCCATGTTGAAGAAGTACCACGGCGGCTCGAACTGCAGCACGTCGGCGCCCTCGGCGAGCCCCTTGAGCACGAAAGATTCGAGGATCTCGACCGGGCAGTTGTTTTCGCCCAGCACATAATACTGGTAGTGCAGCGTGGAGGTCATCTCGTGCCAGAACCACGACTGGATGGACATCCCCCAGCGCGACTCGGGCCAGTCCTTCATGGGGAAGCGCCGGTAAGGCTGCCTGAAGAACAGCCAGTCGTAAAGCGGCATGGCGATTTCGCGCGTGCTGCTCGACACGCGCGCGTCCAGGAACTCCAGGTTCGATGTCAGGTGGTAGTTGTTGTTCGCCCAGGAGAAGCAGACGCTCTTGCCCAGGATCTTCCGGGCCTCCGCCTGAAGGGGTGCGAACTCCGGGGCCTCGATGCACGGCGGATATTTGCCGGAGTACACGAAGTTCGGCTGCCCCTTTCCCGGCGGGTAGCTGGCGAGCCAGTTGGAATCGCTCCAGATGAGGAGGAGGCCGGCTTCCTTGCAGGTCGCGATGGTCTCCCGCACCAACTCCGGGTCAAACGGGAAGCCGTTGCCGTCCTTTCCCACGCGCCACACGATGTCCGAACCGTAAACCTCGTGGAAGCGGACGCCGACCAGCGTTTCGGGGTATGCGCGCTTGAGGGCGCGAAGCGTGTCGAGATCCATGGACAGCCCGCGCCGCCCCTTGTCGCCATCCCCCGCGGCCCGGAGGGGCGGCATCGGCAGGGACGCGATCCGGCCGTTCTGGTTGGTCGCGATTCCCGACGAGTATAGCTCGAGGATGACGCCCGCGCGCCGGCCGTTGGCCAGCGGCCGGCTGAAGTGGTCGAGGGTGTGGCGCAGGGATTCGTCCATCCCCCCGGCCGTCCCGGCCTTGTCGCGGACATAGTGGTGCGTGGGGTAGATCAGCACCGAAACGGGGTACCGGCCGGCCAGGTCCGCGAGCGAGTCACTGATGTTCGCGAGATCCGCGTCGAGATCGGCGATCTTCGACTTGTTGCCCGCGATCAGCGACGTGGGCATCCCCTCGTCGATCTCGAAAACCAGCATCGGGGTTTTCGCCGCGGGAGCCGCGGCGACGCCTGCCGATGCGGCAGGCGCGGGTTGCGGCTCCATCCAGAGAAGGGCGGCGACGACCGCCGCGGTTTCAAACCGTGTGAAACGCATTGTCGTGACCATCCTTCCAGGCCTTGCTGCGGAATGTGGGCTGTTCCACGAGACGGGATCCCGCCGGGATTTTTCCGAACTCGTCGAAGACCAGCAGTTCGTTGTGCGCTTTGAACCAGCACTCCGGCAGGTAATAGGCTTCCTGCGGCCCGACGCACCAGTGTCGGCCCGCATTGTGCCCGTTGAGGTAGACCTGCCCCTTCGCGGCGCCGCGCAGGTGAAGGAACACGGGACCGGTCGGCAGGGCGTCGCACGCGAAGTGGTTGGCAAACCAGGCGGGGAGTCCGCGCCGGGCCGGGACGAGGCCCGCGGGAGGGACATCGAGGGGGCGGAAACTCCAGGGACTCCCCTCCGTGAGTTCCCCGCGGATTTGCAGAAGCCGGACGCGGCCCGCTGAGCCGGGAGTTCGCGCGCCCCAGACGAGGAACGACAACTCGTGGGCGGACGACGAAGCGTCGACATCCACCACCATTTCGCCGAAGGTCGGCGCGTACATGGGGAAAAACCCGAGGCATTTCCCGTCGAAGAACACGGCGCATGTGTGCGGGATCCCCGAAAATTCCAGGTACATCCGCGATTCGCGCAGGCGGCCGAGGCGATAGGTCGCCCGCCAGACCGGCTGCGAACACAGCGGCGGCCAGATGGAGTCGTCGCGGAGCCGGTGGCGCTGCATGGGCGTGACAACGGATTCGTCGAATCCCTCCTCACGGCTCCACGCGGGCGCGGGAACCGCGAGGGGTGCGGCGTCCCAAAGACCGCCCCAAACCCCCTTCAGCTCACCCATCTTGTGGGTGTGGCAGTAACGGCCCATGTTGTCGGCAAGCAGCACGAGCGGGTTGCTCCCCGCGCGCAGCGCAATCTCGAGCGGCGTCCGCACGGCGCCGATTCCCGCGCCCCAGGTCCCGATCCGTCCGCCATCCCGGAACACGGTGACGCGATCGCCCGAATCGGGCAGGACAAGCCCGACGCGGCGCGCCTTGGCCGCTCTGATTTCGGTCCGGTACCAGCCGTACCCGTAGTAGTTTCCGAGGCGGTCGAAATCCGTGGGGCCGGCAATCTCCCGCCAGCCCGCCCCCCCGCCCGGGGCCTCGGGACACGATCCCAGCCGTTCCCAGGCCCCCAGGACCGGAAGCGGCGACCGCTTCTCGCAGCGGGCCGATGCGCGTCCCGGTTTGCCGGTCGCGGTGGCGATGGTCCTGATCGGGAGGGTGGTTTCCCCGTCGCCCGACGCCGGACTTTTCACCGTTCCATCCGGCTCCACGAATTCCGGCCCCACGACCAGGCGGTCGCCGGCAGGCCAGATGGTCGGGATGGTTGCCGTTTCCACAAAGACGAATGAGTATCCCCCCTGGCGTACGATCCCGGTCTGCCCGGCGGGGGGAATCGCGAAGTCGATCCGTTTCCCGTCAACCTGAACGGTCGCCGGCCAGCCGGCCGGCCCGTGAAAGACCACGACCTTCCCAAACAGCCCGAAGGGTGTGACGTTGGACCAGTCCACGACGGGACCGCCATCCAGCCGGAGTTGCCACGGGAGTGCCGCGCCACCGAACGGCTCCAGCGAAACGGGCACCTCGCGTCCGTCGGGAAGGGAAACCCGCGCCGTTTGAAGATCCTCCATTCCGCCGTTCGTGACGAAAATCCACGAACCGCGGGGGCCCGACAGATTGAGCACCGTTGGCGAACCGTGGATGTGACCCGCCGGCGCGGCCGGACGCGACTCGGCGAAGTACGAACAGAAGGTCGTGCCCAGCGTGTTCACCAGCCGCGTCAGGTGGTACTTTTCCGTCAGGCCGCCGCCCTCGGCCAGCGGGGCGTCGTAATCGTAGGTTGTCGCCTGGTAGAACGCCTCCGAACCGATGAGGCGGCTTCCCCAGTGGGCGAAGTTCGTGCCGCCGTGCCACATGTAGTAGTTGATCTGGCCGCCGCTTCCCAGAATCTCCAGCGTCCGCCGCGCCACCCCGGCGGCATCCCGGACGCGGTGCGCCCCGCCCCACTGGTCAAACGACCCGCACCAGAACTCCGTCACCACCACGGGCGCGCCGGGTTGCCGCGCGCGGATGCGCTTGATGTCCTGGACCTCGGTTTCCCAAGTGTTGACGCATTCGATCGAGTCGGTCGGCGGGCTGGAGAACCGGTTGCAGTTGATGATGGGGATGTCGAACCCGTGGCGGCGGAACTGTTCGCTGATGTCGGCGAGGTACGAGGCGCACCCCGGCGCCTTGTGCATGTAGTACTCGTTCTCGTTCTGGATGAGGAGGATGTTGCCGCCGCGCGTGGCCTGGAGCGGTGCGAGCCGCGGGAGCAACCGGTCGAGGAAGCGCCGGTAATACCTGCGGTAAACCGCGTTGCCGGTGCGGTACTCGATGCCCTTTTTTGTGGTGAGCCACGCCGGGTACCCGCCGAAATCCCACTCGCCGCAGATGTACGGACCCGGCCGCACGATGCCATGGAGTCCGAGTTCCGCGGCCGTCCCGAAGTACGCCGCGATATCGGCATCCCCCTCGAAGTTCCATTCGCCCTCGCGCGGCTCGTGAAAGTTCCATGGCACGATGGTCTCGACGCAGTTGATGCCGCACTGTCGGGCCTTGATGAACCGGTCGCGCCACAGCGCCCGCGGAACGCGGCAATAGTGGATCGCCGCCGACGCGAGCCACACCCGTTTGCCGCCGATCATGTAGCTGCGGTCGTCATGCGTCACCGCCGTCGCCTTGGCACGCTGCGTCATTTTCCGGAAGCCTCCAGGTCTATTTGGTAATCGCCGGCATTCGCGGCAAAATCATCACCTTGAAACGGGACGGGCGATCGTTTCCCGGCCTGGACGCGCCAGACCCGCACCATCCGCGCGCCGGGCAGGCTCACGGTCACCGTTCCGGGTTCGTCGTCGAGGCGCGTCAGGGGCCTGTCCGCGGTGCCCCGCCAGCCGGGGTCCACCGTCGTGACACCCTGCGAAATCCGCAGCCGCGCCGAATTGCAGCTCACCGCCATCGACGCGATCCGCCGGCCCGTGGTCGTGATCACCGGGCTCCCGCCGGTGACCACGGCCCGCCTGACCGTTTCGGGCGGCGGCAGCGGGAGCCACCCCGGGGCACCGGCGGACATGAACACGCCATCGCGCGACAACCTCACGCCGTTGCGATGGAAACTCGCGGCGGCGCCGTCAAACACGCAGTCGTCCGCACACCCGCCGGCGTCCACCCCGCGTGAAAGCCCCCGGAACAGCTCGCCCCCGGCGAGGAACCCCACCCACTTTTCGGGCGTATGGCGGGCATTGAGGTAGTGCTGCGGCCAGGCGGCGTTGGTGGCCGCGAGCGCGAGGGGATCGTACTGGAACTGGCACGCCGCCTGGGCGCCGCGCGAGCGCAGGTGGCGCGCGATGGCCGGAAACATCGCGCATCCGCGCACCTGTCCCCCGGCGTCGAATTCGTATGCGATGCGCGCCTTGCCCGCGTAGACCGCGTCGATCGGCGCGTTGCCCGTCTGCCCGAGCAGGTTCAGGTGGTCGGTCGTCGTCGTCAGCGAGCCCGGATAGGCCCAGATCGATATTCCATCGGCCCGGCTGTCGGCGATGGCCTTGCGGATTTCCGGCGGACCGTCCCCGTGAAAGAAGACGGGGACCGTCGCCCCGCATCCGCGCACCGTGCCGATCATGGTGTTGATGTAGCCCAGCACGCGCCCGTACACGAAATGGGCGTAAGCCGCGCCCGTTCGCCCTTCCGGGGGCGCGAACCGCTCCCAGTCGCGCACGAGCGCATCCATGCTGCGGGACGACACCTCCGGTGGAACGGTGAAACGCGTCGAGTCGTCAAGCCGCGCCGCCAACTCGTCCAGCGTCCAGTAACTGTGCGGCTCGTTGACCAGTTCGACGAAGGCGAGGCACGGCTCGGCGGCAAGCCGCCGCCCCGTGTACGGGTTGCGCCGCGTGAGCATCTCGCGAAGCGTCCGCTCCTGCGCGGGCCACTCGGCCGCGTTCAGCACGCTGCCCCCCTTCGAGCGGACCAGCGTGTGGCTCGCGGGTCCGTCCGTCGCGATGGAGGTGAGTGGGGTCAGGTGGAGATAGAAACCCGCCTCGTCGCACTTGTGGACCAGGTAATCAAGCGACTCGGTGAACTCGTTCTCCGTGATGGCGCCGTTGGCGCCGACGAAATTCCCATCGAACACGGAAACCCGGATCAGGTCCACGCCCCACCGCTTGAGGTCGGCAAAGTCCTCGTCGATGGAAGCGCGCCAGGCCGCTGGGGTGTCGCGCAGCGCCTCACCTTTTGGCGACACCCACACGGCCGGCAGGTAGTTGACGCCCCAGAGCGCAGCCTCGTCCCCGTTGGCAAACCGCAGCACGCCGTCGGTCACGCGCAGGGGTCGCCGCGGCTGGGCCTCGCCGATACGGCCCCGCGGGCGGCGGACCGCCTCGTCCTCCAGACCGGTGTCGGCCAGGAGGGACGCGCTCGATTGCGGATCGCCGAAGCGGATCTCGATCGGGCGGCCGTAGATACCCGCGATCGGCGGATAGACGTTCCGCACGCGGATGCACAGCTCGTTGGTCCCGCCGAATTTGAGTGCGTCGGCAGGTATCGGGTATGCCCGCGGACGATCCCACCCGGCGCCCTGCCCGACCTTGCGGCCGTTGAGTGACGTCACATCCTCGTCATCGATCGGTGCGGAAATGAACCAGGCGGGCAATCCGCGCCAGGCCGGAGGCACGGTGAAGCGGCGCGTCAGGTCGAATTCACCCGCCAACTCCATCGCTTTGGGCAGACGCACCCGGTCTGGGGGCTGCCCGCCCCGGACGGGTGTCGTGTTTGCCTCGTCCACCCGGGTCACGGTCCAATCCTCTTCCGTCAGGTCGATCACGAAAGGAAGAGAAGCCTTCCATTCCGGCAGGGTTTCCCCGTCGAAACGGACACTGACCGATGGCTTCGGTGAACCGGGGGTCCATTCGCCTGTTTCGATCCGGAAATGGGCCGGCGCCTCGGGCGATGCCGCCGTCTTGAGCGGCTCAACCGCGGCACATTCCACCCCGCGAAGCTGCACGACAGGACGGAATAGCAGCGACTTCGCGGTCCGCGGGGTTGCGGTCAGGTGGATCGTCCAGCGAACAGAACCCGTGGTGGCCTTTGAATCGATGTCCGCGTGGAAAATGACCTGGTGCTTTGCCTCATTCCCCCGGCCCTGCGAGAGGGCGGCGCACAGGCAGAGTCCCGCAAGCAGGATCACGGCGCGGGCCGTTGGCACACGCGGAATACTCCACGTTTCCTTCTTCAACAGCCCCATGATTCCAACGCCGGGAAGGATGCGTGCCATGGCCGATCAGGCGCCCCCTTGCCCCGCGGTCCCGTCCATGGTGAGCGTGAAGCGAAACCGTGCGTCCTCGTCGAACCACAGCGGGAAATTGGTCTCCCACAGGTTGTTGAAGAGATTGAAATGCACCCCGTCGCGGGGGTCGGGCAACGCCTGGCAGAAATCGAGGACCCGGCGATGACCCGCGGCAACGAAAGGCGTATCCAGTGTGCGGATGGAAAGGGCGCGTGTTCCGTCCACACACTCAACGCGATCGTCAACCGAATGGAGCACGCGGTTGCCGTGGCGGACCACGTCGCGCGGCGACACGGGTTCGCCCATCTTGACCAGCGTCCACTTCGCGCGCGTTCCCACATCGGGAACAAACGAGAGCCAGCAAGCCTCTGGCATCCGGCAGGCGGGTTTGCCGAACCACTGGAAATCGAGTTCCAGGGACCAGCCGTCGGAACTAGTCCGGTACACGGACACCAGTTCGCCCGGCGCGCCGTAGTCATCGTGGGCCGGGCCGTCCATGGTCATCCTCACCACCAGTTCGTCCCCGCAGTCCCCCCCCCTGCGCACGCCCGCACGGACCGCACGCGGCGTCCAGTCCGCCGACGGACAATCCGCGGGTTGCATGACCTTGATGAAAGCGGGGTACGACCAGATGCGAGTTTCCACCTTGTTGACCGCGTAGCGATGCCAGAACCGGGCGTAATCTTCCCGGGAGTATGTCTGGTAGGTGAACAAGCCGATGGGGCGCCCGCGCGACGCGAAGCGGTTTCCGGTTTCCGTGTCAACCAGGTGGTTCAACGCACCGCTGGCGTCCACCGAAAGCTGAAAGCGTCCGAACCGGACTGCCTTTCCAATCTTGACGGGTTCGGTGCCGGCAAAGTCGGGGCGACAAGGCGCGCCCTCCGCGAGCGCGGCGCGGGCCTCGCGCCGCAGCGCCCCGCCCGGAAGCGCCGACACGGCGCTATCGAGGTATTTCCGCTGCTCATACCACGAGCGTTCGAACTTGAGGTAGCGACCGCTGTCTTTGGCCCGGTTGAAGTCGTCCCTCCGGTAGGAGCCGTCGGTTGCCATGTCGTAGATCGTGTTCAGCCCCCACGTGTGCTCACCCACCAATCCCAGGTTGGTCAGGAACCCGTCCAGTGTGGGGGCGTCGGCCTTGCCGTCCGCGACCCACTTCTCGCCGAGCCGGCGAAGCGCCATGAAACCGCGCGTTTTTGTCGGGTCCGAGCCCGGGCCGTGGATCCAGGTGTCGCCGATTTCGCCGCGAAGGACCGGCAGGCGGCGGCGGTTTTCCCAGGCGGCGGCCGCGAAAATGTCCAGGGGCGCGGCTTCGATCGAGGCACCGGGATGCCTGGCCTTCAGGTCCGCGTGAAGCGCGGCAACATCTGCGGATGTCGGCGGGCCCGTGTTGTCGTTGGTGTGGGCCACAAACAGCCCGAGTCCCGCCCCCGGCAACACGGTAATCCCCCCATAACGCGGCGTGTACGCGACAACGATCTCGTGGCCGGTGGTGTCGCGCCACACGAACAGCGGCGGAACATCGGGAGGTTTGGATGAAGGGTTGACCCCGATGTGAAGGAACCTGACGCCGGCTTCCGCCAGCGGCCGCACGATTCCGCGCGTGTGTCCGGGGACGTCGGTCATCTTCGCCGCGATGGTGCGGCGCCCGTAACGCCGGTCGAGTACCGAACTGTAACGCAGCCCCTGCTTGAAAAGGAACCGCCCCTGGTACTCACTTTGGGACGTGAACGGCAGGGCGTGCCATACGACGCTGCCCGCCACGATGGCCTCGTCGAGTTGGCGGAGGTCGCGCCCTTTCAGGCGCTCCAGGGCTTCATAAAGAAGCCACGAACTGACCGTCCAGACGAACCGCTTTTCCCGGGCCGACCCGTTCAATTCCTGGGCCATGCGGATGGCCGCAGGCACAAACTGGGTCACATACTGACGCACCACTTCCGCGGCGAGGTCCGTGAAGCCCACATCCAGATGGGTCTTGTGGACGACGAACACCTTTCCCACCTTCGGAGCCTTGGAGGGAGAAACGGAAGTAGATGTCGATTTTTGATTTCCCAAGAGTTATCCTTGGAAGAACTTATTGGACACGGCGGATTAACAGACAGTTAGAGACGCCCTGTCAACCCAAAACCACATTTTATGTATTGCAATCATGGTTTTTGCCTTGCTAGCCTCCAACACGTTACTGCAATTGCTGGTTTGGGCGGCGGATTCCCCGATTCCCCAGATTGTCGATATGGCGCAGATCATTGTTCTTTATGGCTTTGCCATTGAAGACGCCACCCCAATTCCGATTTCAACCCAAGGAAGCAAATCATGAACGGACGAGAACTGACCCTCGCGGCCGTCCACGGCACCCCCCATCCGAGAGTCCCCGTGGCGCAACACAACTTCCCCTTCTGCCTGCGTCACTGCGGAATCGCGATGGACGATTACCGCCGGAACCCGCTGCTCGCGGCAAAGGTGCTCGCAACAACGGCTTTCGATTTCGGGTATGACTGCATTATCGTGGATTTTGACACATGCACCCTGGCGGAGGCCATGGGGTCGCAGCTCGATTTTCCCGAGCACGAACCCGCGCGGGTGCGCGACTACCGACTGAAGCAACTGGAGGAGGTCCGGGACCTGCAGATTCCCGACCCGCATCGCGACGGGCGGATGCCGCTTTGGCTTGAGACCACGCGCGAACTCCGCGCGCTCGTCGGCGACGAAAAGGCCATCATGGCAAGGGCCGACCAGGGCCCCTTCGGGCTGCTGTTCCAGCTTCGCGAACCGCAGGAAATGATGATGGACCTGCTCGACGAGGACTCCGAGGCCCTGTTGCGGATCGGGCTCGACAGGTGCGTGGAGGCCGGGGTGCGCTTTGCCAGGGCGCAGATCGAGGCGGGCGCGGACCTGACATCCATCGGTGACAGTGCGTCCGGCGAATCCCTCATCTCTCCGGAGCTTTACGAGAGCTTCGCCCAACCCTATCAAAAGCGCTACAAGGAGATGCTTGGAGACGGGCTTCTTTCGCTCCATATCTGCGGAAAAACCAACAATATCATCGAGGGCATGGTTGCCACCGGCTGCGAGGTGCTTGAGGTCGATCACTTCAACGACATCGAGCGCACCGTGCGTGCGGCGGCGGACCGGACCTCCATCTGGGGCAACCTCGATCCGTCCAGCGTGTTGTGCCTCGGATCCAGGGAAATGGTGCTGGCAGAAAGCCGGAAGGTCCTGGAAGCGGTCATGCCCCTGACCTGGCGCTTCGTCCTGTGTCCGGGGTGCCTGGTCAACGCCAACTGCCCGGCTGAAAACGTGCGTGCCATGAGTGAAGCGGCCGCGGAGTACGGGGGGTATGACGTGCCCCCCAATAAGACCCGCACTTGAAGCGGAGGGGCCGCGACTATCCCGCGACCATGCGGGAAACACGCCAGACCGGTTCGAGCGATCGGCGTTCGAAGCAGATACGGAGGCCTTGGGTTCCATCATGAAAAAGCCGGTTACCAAATACGTTTCGAGCCAGGAATGCGCGATGCCCGCCAGTTCGCCGGCGGTTTGGGACAAGTCCACCAGTCGCCGGTCGTTCCTTTTCCAGACCGGGGCAAGCCTGGCCGTGGGGGCGATGTTCGCGGGCATGCCCGGCAGACGGGCTCACGGAGCGGAGCAGCGGGCCACCGAAGGAACAGCCCCCCTGAACATCCTGATTGTGACCGCGGACGATATGGGCCCGCAGCTTGGGTGCTACGGCGACCCGGTCGCCCGCACTCCCCACCTCGACAAGCTGGCGGGTGAAGGTGTGCTCTTTGAGAATGCCTATGTGACGCAGGCATCTTGCAGCCCGTCCCGCAGCAGCATCCTTACCGGACTGTATCCCCACCAGAACGGCATGGTCGGCCTGGCGGATTACACGCCGTACAACATGAAACGGCTGGAGAACAACCTGCCCGCGCTGTTGCACCGGGCCGGCTACCGAAACGGGATCGTTGGGAAACTGCACCTGCGTCCGAATGACCAGTTTCCATTTCCCGACATGCCGTTCCCCACGCGCGAAGATGGGTCGGAGATTTTCCCAAACGCCACAACCCTGACCGTGCGACAGACGGTGGGCAAGGTGAAGGAGTTCCTGGGGCGCAAGGACCCGCGTCCGTTCTTCCTGTACGTCAACCTCGTGGACCCGCACCGGCCGTTTTACCAGCAGCACGACGGGCTTCCGGCAATACCGGTCACGCCCGCCGAAGTGAAACCGCTCCCCTTCCAGGGGCTGGACACCCCGGAAATCCGGCAGGAGGTGGCCGGGTATTACAACGGTGTCGGGCGCGCGGACTTTGCGGTCGGGGCCATCCTGGAAGCGCTTGATGCCTGCGGCAAGCGGGACAACACGCTGGTCCTGTTCCTGGGCGACAACGGACCGGATTTCACGCGGGGCAAAACCACTTGTTACGAGGGGGGGATCCGGGTTCCCATGATCGTGCGCTCGCCCACCCAGCTCAAGGGGGGGTGCGCTCCCGATCGCTGGTGTCCACGGTGGACATCCTTCCCACCGTGGCCCTCGCCGCCGGGGTTGCCGTGCCGCCCGGGCTTGCCGGAATGCCCCTCCAGCCTGTCCTGCGTGGCAGGGAAGAGGGTTGGCGGGAGGCCCTGTGCGCAGAATACACGGCCCACGGGGCGCCCAGCTTTTTCCCCCAGCGGTCCATTCGCGACCGGCGCCACAAACTGATTCTGAACCTCCTGCAAGCCCGGTGCAATCCCGTGCAATTGGACGATTTCTGGCGCGTCGGCACCGCCGCACACGAATCCGTGAATTCCAACACGGCCGCCCGATGGGCTTTCGATCGCTGGCTCAATCCGCCGCGGATCGAGTTATACGATTTGCAGCGGGATCCGTGGGAGTTTGAAAACCTGGCCCACCGCCCGGAGCACCAGGCCACGGTGAATCGACTGCTCCACGAACTCGAGAATTGGCGCAGGGAAACGGCTGACCCACTCCTGGAACCGGCCGGGTTATCGGAGGCCATTCGATTCCACGAGAAGTTCATCGAGGATTACCGCGCCCGGGATCTGCCGGAATTCGTGGACAAGCAGTTAAGAAAGAAACCGTAGGGCAGTTCACCACATCAAGATCGCGCGCACCTTTCGCGCGGCGGTGGACCGGACCCCCATCTGGGGCAACCTGGACCCGTCGAGCGTGTTGTGTCTCGAAACCAAAGATACCGTGTTGTCTGAAAGCCGCAAGGTCCTGGAGGCGGTCATGCCCCTGACCTGGCGCTTTGTCCTGTGCCCGGGTTGCCTGGTCAACGCCAACTGCCCGCCCGAAAACGTGCGCGCCATGAGCGAGTCGGCCGCGGAGTACGGGGTTTAAGGCGCCCCGCCCATCGCCACCTGAATCGTGGCCCGTTGCCTTCCGGGTCACAACACCGGGGCTGCCCTACGGCGTCCCGTCGTCCACGGCTTCGGCCTCGTAAACCCGGATTTCGTCGATGGTGTAGTTGCCTGCCTCGTTCACGGCGCCCCCCGAGAAGGTGAGAGTATCGAGCAGCGCGGCGAACAGGCGCAGGTCGCGGCGGTTGAGACCCGCGGGGGTCGCGCCGCCGTAGAGCGTGCCCAGGTCGTTCACGCCCCGGCCCGCGAACGCGAACCAGCTGGGCACGCGTTCCTGCACGGTAAGCGCCGGATTCTCCGGGCGCACCGCGGGTGACAGCGGCGTGTAGACCAGCACGTCGTAGTAGCCGCCGTTCTCCGTGGTCTTCTTGTCGGGGTTGAGGCAGCCGGTGCCGGGCTGGGTCTGCGCCAGCATGGTCTGCGCCTGGGCGCCGCCGGCGGTCGAGCCGCTGATCTCGAACTTCTGCGAGTAGGTGAAGTTTCCCGTCACGGCCTGCAGGCGCAGTCCCGCCTGCAGGTTGCTCGCCCGCGTGCCCGTCACGTGGAATCGCACGCGGTACTGCCGGCCCGGCATGACGCGCGGCCGCGCCGCGTAGTCATCGCCCGGGTAGAAGCCCAGCAGCGCGATGCCCGCGCGCGTGGGCAGGCCGCCCGAGGGCATGTTGTTGAACGCGGCGGAATCCATCGTCACGCCCGCCGCCCCCTCGCTGATGTCCGGCCCCCCCGAGAAGTCGGCGATGCCGATGCGTCCGGCGCCGATGAACGGGTAGATGAAGCGCAGGCGGCTGGGGCCGCCCGTGCCGTCGGGGGCGGTGACGCCCGTGGTCTTCAGTCCGCCCGCGTCACTCGCAGTCGGCGCCAGGGTCTGGATCAGCGCGCCCGCGGCCAGGGACTTCGGGTAGACCGACGTGATGACCTCGCCCAGGCCGATCACGCCGTTGTCCTGCGTCTGCTCGCTCTGGGCGAGGAAGCCGCGGCCGATCGACTCGGTGGCGGCGTTGGCCAGCAGGAACGGCACGTCCACCGGGTCGTAGTCGCAACGGTAAACGGACGGGCTGGCCGGATCGGAGGCCGGGCGGATTTCCGCGCCCAGCTCGTCGCCGCTGATGCCGGCCGTGCCGTCGTTTTTGTGGGTGAAGATCTCGAGCGTTGTGCCCACCACGGTGCGGTTGTAAAGCTGCACGCGGGTCGCCGGGATCATGTTGGTCGCCGCCGGCACGCTGCCGGTCGTGTACACAAACCACTTCGACCGGACGATGTTGCCCGTGCCCACGGACGCGTACGGGAGCGTCGCCAGCGCGTAGGCGTCGGTGGTGCGCCAGCCCGCGGCCCGGAACAGACCCGCGACCCCGGAGGTCGTGGCCGTGCCGGGGTCGCCGGAAATCCGGGCCCGCAGCGCCGTGTTGGCCCCGTCGAATTCCAGCTGCGTCAGGTTGCCGTACGAGACGTCGCCCACCGGCGGATCCTGCAGGTACTGCTGCCAATGGGCGCTGGTGGTGAGGTGGTCGGCGCTGTAGGCCGACATGGGCAGCACGGTCGTGTGGGCGACGGCGGTGTTGTCCGGCGGATACGAATCATCCTGGTCCGCGAAGACCTGCGCGGCGTTGGTGACCTGCCACGACGCGGGCACGGCATCCGAGCCGAGCGTCCGCGGCAGCACCACCACGGTGACCGTGGCCCGCCCGTCCGCGGCCAGCGTGCCCAGGCTCGCCGTCACCACGCCGTCGGCGTACCCGACGCTGCCCTGGGTCGCCTGCACGGACATGAACTGCACGGTGGTCGTCAGCGTGTCCACCAGCGTCACGCCGGTGGCCTCGGTCGTTCCGGTGTTGCGCACGCCCAGCGTGTAGGTCAGCGGGTTGGCGGCATGCACCGGGTCCGGCGTGTCCGCCTTGGTCAGGACCAGGTCGACGGAGTGTGCCGTCCAGCCGGTCGAGGCGGGGGCCGCCATGGGGTTGCCCGCCTCGTCCACGATTCCCGCGGGGGCGAGCGCCAGCTCGAAACCGCCCGGCGGGACGGTGATCGGGGACAAACCCGTCAGCGAGAAGTGGACGCTGTCCGTGGTCTGGAGGGAACTGCCCCCGGGCAGAAGGTTGGGGCCGCCGTTGCGGGTGAGCGAGAGGCTTCCCGGCCCGAAATCGAAGACGGGCTCGGTGAAGGTGATATCCACGCCGGTCACGGGCGTGAAGCGCGGATTGGGGACGACCGGCGCGATGGCGGCCGACGGCGACGCCTGGTCCAGAACGATGGTGCCGGTGGTGGCCGCGCCCGGACCGAACGCCGCGCTCCGAAGCCGCGCATGGACCGCCTTGGGTCCGTCGCCCGACGAGATCACGAACGGGACGGTGGTCTTCGCCTCGTAGACAAACACCGTGGGGGTGGTGAAGCCCGGGTCCTCCGAAAGCTCCAGCCACTGCGCGGTGCCGGTGCTGGGCGGATGGTCGAACGCCACCGTGACCGCGGTGTGCCTGGTCACCTTGGTCGGTGCGCGGTTGCCGGCCGGTTGCGAGTCGGACAGGGTGATTTCGGAAAACGGCGGCGTCTCGCTGAGCGGGTAAACATTCACCGTGACGGTCGTTGATTCGGAGAGGGTTTCGTTGTCGGCCACCGCGTAGCGGAAGGCGTCGAACGGGATGGCCGGGCCGAATTCGCGGGGCGAGTAAACGACCCTGTGCTGCGGGTCGGTCACGGCGGTGCCCGGCACGGTGATGGGCGCGCCCCTGCCGCCCCCCGCGCACTGGTACAGGGAACCGGTCGTCGGGGGCTTGGTGACAAAGGCGGTCAGCGGGATGTCGAAATCGAAATCCACCCCCCCCAGGGCAACGACCACGTCGGTGTACTGGACGGTCTTCACGTGGTCGATTCCCGCCCCGGAGAGAACCCAGTCGGGAAGGCCCACGGCGAAGCCGTGGTTTTCGCCGGCCGAATCGGCCACGGCGGTCTGGCGGCCCTCGTCAAGACGCCACAGGGCCCGCAGGCCGGGTTCGTTTCCCGCCACGCGGGTGCGCATCATCTGCTGGATTTCCCCGGCTTCGAAGGTGCGGTTCCACAGGCGGACCTCGTCGATGTCGCCAAACAGGTGGTCGATCGGCTCGGTGTATCCCGAGGGCAGGCAGGCACCGATCATCACCGGGTCATCGCTGACAAACGGTGCCCGCACGGTGGGCGCGACGCTCCACCCCCCCGGAACGGCCGCGCCGTTGACATACAGCACGGGCGTCTGGGACAGGCTGAAGTTGTCGCAGACGGCGACATGATACCACGGGCCGACCGTGAGGACGGGTGACGAGCTGTTCCACTGCACGCCCGCGCCGGCGTAGTTATTGTAGTAGAAGAAGAGAATTCCGTCAGCCGCCCCAAGGCAGTAGTTGGCGTTCCATGCACCATTCGAAATTCCCTTGCAGGCAAGAATCTGGAAGCCGTCCGGCGGGCTGAGCACGTCGAGGCGCACCCAGGCTTCGAGCGTGATCGAGGTTTCACCGCCGAGGTCCAGCCGCCCGTCTGCCCGGGGCACAACGACATGGTTCGTCCCGTTGAAATGCAGCGCGGTCTGGGCCAGCGTGGCCGCGGGCGGGTTGGCAACGGGCGTCACCGTGATGCCGACGGTTTCGGTGGTTGTTTTCTCGCCGCCGGTGCCATTGGCGCCGAGGTCATTTGCCGTGAGGGTGATCGTGTCCGGCCCGTGCTGATGGAGGGCGGGGCTGTAAACCAGCGTCGCGAGCGCGGCGGCGGCCGCCGCCTGGGTTGCCTGGAAGGCGAGGCGGGACGAGCCGTTGGAGCCCTCCACGAAGGTCAGGCCGGCCGGGGAGCCCAGGGTCAGGTGGCCCGCATTCGCCACGATCCGGGTCTGGATGGGCGAGGTCAGCGCGTCGGGATCGCTGACTCCGCACGGCACGGCCACGGCGCCGTCCTCGGGCACCGTCAGCCCTCCGGGCACCGTGAGAACCGGGGGCAGGTTGGTGTGGACGACTCGGACCGGGAAGGACTTCTGGTCATATCGCGGGCCGCCGGCTCCCGTGAACCCGTTGTCGCCGACAAGAACGGTGACGGCCTCGTCGGTGAGGTATCCAATGTCGCTGTGGTAAACCAGTGCGCCCAGCATTGCGTTCGTGCCGGCCAAGGTCCCCTCGCAGGTGACCTGACGCCCGACGAGACCGCCCAGGGTGAGGATACCGTGCCGGGCGGTCACGGTGGTGATCATGGTATCGGCGGGCCCCATATCGGGGTCGGTGACGCTGACGCCGGTGATGGTCGAGTCGGTGTCCTCGGCGGCACTCCAGGATCCCGGGACCGTGACGGACGGCGGCTGGTTCTGCCCGTCACCGCAGCAGATGCTCAAGGCGGGGTTCACCTCGAGGCTGAGGGTCCACCCGCCGCTGATCGATCCGCTGTCCCCCGAAAAACGGTCCACCACGAAAAGCCGCCACTGCCCGACGGGATCGGTCCCGTTGAAGGCGGAGAGGGTGGCGCCATAAGGCGGGGCCGGAGCCGGGGCGTTCAGGGCCGTCGAGTACCCGATGTGGCTGGTGGGCTTATAGGTTCCGGGGGTGATGACGCCGGAAGAGGGGGGGAGGGACGAAGTCGCCTCATCGTCGAAGGTGAGGACGGCGTTCGTCACATCGTTTCCATCCCCGGCACCCGCCATGAGGAGTGCGCTCTGGCCCTGGGGCCCGACCAGCAGCACCGAGACATCCGAGGGATAGGTGTGGGACAGGTTGTTCAGCGTCACGGTCGCCCTGCGCACCACCCCCGAACCCGGAGGGATCTCGATGGGGGACGGGTACGGTGTGGCGCTACCGGAGTTGGGAATGGTAATGGTGGCGGCGTTGGACGCCGCGACGGCCACGGTGGTCACCGGGTCGACATAGCGGGTGCCGAGCCGGAAGACGGTCGTCACGTAACCCAGCACATGGGTTTCATCGGTAATCCGGAGGGTTGCGGCAATCGTGCTGCCGCAGTCGCCCAGCGCCAGGAACTCGAAGGGCTGCTCGTTCGCCGGTCCGCCGGCGGCAATCGTGCCGTAGAAGCGGTCTTTCGTGAGGGGCATTACGCCGCCCGTGGCCAGGATCGTCGCCGTCACGTTGTTCGCATCCAGGGTTCCAGTGTTGCGCAGGCCGAAGGCGACGGTGACCGTCTCCAACGGCTCGATGGCCCCGTTCGCGGGCGCGCAGCTTTCCGCCGTGAGGGTCGTGCCCGAAGACTGGAAGCGCGGCGCGGGGCGCAGTCTCGTGCACATCGGCACAAGAAACTTCACATTGCCGCAGTCTGTCGTGCCGTTGTCGGCCAGGTTCATGGAGACGGTCATCGTGGTCCCGCAACCCGCATTCGCGGTGAGCGACACATTGCGGGTTATCACGGCGCCGAAGGGGGGCATGGCGCCGTAGTCCAGGGAGGGGGCTGCCGGCGTGAACTGCGCCGACGCGACGAAGGTGCCCACGATGTCGGTCGCGGCCTGCGTGCCCACATTCGCGAGCGACAGTGCCAGCGTGACGCTCTCGCCCTGGTCGATGATCCCGTCGGCGATTTCCTCGTCGACCAGCTGGTAGCCGGCCCCCTTCACCAGGGGCGGATATTCGGCGCCGCAGCAGATGGAGATGTTCGACTGGAAGGCGATGGACCAACCGCCGGAAATCTGGCCGGAGTCGGGCGTCGCGGCATCGGTGACATAAAGTTTCCAGGTGCCGTTCGGGCTCGTGCCGCGGAACGCGGAAAGGGCGGTCCCGTAGGGCGCCCCGGGCGCCGGCGCCGGGAAGGTCAGAGAGGTGGCGCCCTGCGTCGGCCGGTAGGTTCCCGAAACCACGGGGGTCGGCACGCTGCCGGCCGCCAGATCGCTGAAGGTCAGGTTGGCATTGACCACATCGGTCCCCCCGCCGATTCGCGACAGCAGGGCGACACTCTGGCCGCCGGGGCCGACCAGGAGCATCCCGACATCGCCGGGATAGGTGTGGGAGTATCCGCGGATGGAAACGACCGCCTGGTCGATGGTGCCCGAGAGCCCGGACACGGTGATTTCGGACGGGTACGGTGCGGCCTTCCCCGAGGATGGAATGGTGAGGGGCGCGGTGTTCGCGAAATCGGCGCTTTCGATAGTGAAGCGGTCGCGGGGCGTGACGGGAAAGTCATACGCGGCGGTCCCGACCTCCGTTCCGCCGTCGCTGAGGCGCAGGATGGCATGGATGACCCCGTCGCAGGCGGCGTTGGCCGTGAACGTGAACGGGCGGGCAACCACGCTGCCGTCCGCGGGAATGGCGCCGTAAACCTGCGCGCCGCTCGGGGCGGTCACGCCGCCCGTGGTCTCGAGTGTCGCGATGAGGCCCGTGAACGGGGCCGACCCGGCGTTGGCGATCCCGAACTGCACGGTCACCGTTTCCTGCGGGCCGATCAAGCCGTCGGCGGGCGCGCAGGATTCCGCGGTCAGGGTCGTGCCCGCGGAGACGGCGATCGGGGTTGGGGGGGCGGGCTCCTGGTTGTACAGCGAGAGCGCGAAATCCTGGTCGGTCGCGTCGCCGTTGGCCGGGATCGCGTCGCCCGAAATGCCCGTGGCAACCACCCGGATCAGCAGAGTTCCCGTGGTGCCCGGGGGCAGGAAGATGTTTTCGACATTGTTCCGCACGTCGGCGGTTCCGCCCGGCGTGCTGGTTCCGCCGGAAAAGACATTACCTTTGTAACTGACGCCGCCGACCGTGACCTCCAGGTCGAGGTTGTTGACGAACGCGCTGCCCGAAAGCGGGCCGGGCGCATCCGTCCACGCCAGGGTCACCCGCGTCGGGCGCGCCGTGTCGGAAACCTTCGTGAAGGTGGTGTACACCTCCCCCGAGTCATGGAAAACGCGCTCCTGGTCGAGGAACAGCCGTTTCGCGTCGTCGAACGCGCGGTCCGTGTCGGCAAACCCGAAACCCTGGCTGTTGGAAGGCAGCGTGCCGCCGGTCCCCGAGCCGGCGAGATAACGGCCCGTGCCCACGAGCAGGGCCTTGGTCAGCGCGGGACTCGGGTTGGGCCGGCCGTTGCGCAAGAACCAGTTCCATGCGAGGGATGCCGCGCCGGCAACGGCCGGGCAGGAGTGGCTGGTGCCCGACGACCATGCGAAAATGGTCTGCCCTGCGGGGTAATACTTGTCACAGACGCCGCTGCCGTCGTAGGCGGGATCGGGCGAGGCGGCGCTCTGCACATGGGTCCCGGGGGCAACGAGGTCCGGCTTGACGCGGCCGTCGTCGCAGGGGCCGCGGGAGGAGAAGCCGGCGATGTCGTTCACATTGTTGGCGTCGGTTACCCCGCAACCGTCGCCAACGCCGTTGTCGCGCACGTTTTCCACCGCCCCGACGGAAATCACGTTCTTGGCGCCCCCGGGGGAACCGACGGTGTTGGCTCCCGGCCCGGAGTTGCCCGCCGAGACGATGTGAAGCATCTGCTGGTTGCCGGCGGTGGAGGCGGAAACGTCGCGGGTCAGGAGATCGTAGGCCTGGCAGGAGTCGTCGTACGCCCCGCCGACATTGGATCCCCAGCTGTTGGACGAAAGGTTGGCGCCCAGGTCATAAACGCGCCCCGCCACCCCCGCATCCGTGCCCCCGCAGGTGCCCACGTCGTACGAGCCCCCGTTGTTGAAAATCTTGAGCCCGGCAACGCGCCCGAACGGCGAGATTCCCATGCCGCGGTTGTAATCCAGGGCGTCGCGGTACGGGGCTCCCGTCCGGATGTCGTATCCCCCCACGATCCCCGCGTTCATGTGACCGTGCCCCCCCACGGCGTTGGCCGTGGCGTCGCCGGTGCACTTGGCGTTGAAGACCATGCGCGACGGCGCCGTCGTGAGGCCCGCCTCGTGGAAGGCGGGGTCCGCCGTGTTGGTCCCGCCCGTGTCGATTCCGTCATCCACGATGCAGACGATCGGGTACGAAGCCGGGGTCGTCGGGAAGCTGCGGGAGGCGAGAAAATTGAGATACCCGGTGGAGGTCGTCAGGCCGCCGGTCTGGTTGGCCATGAGCAGTCCCTGCACCTCATCCTGCATTTTCCGGGGATGGTAGGCCAGCACGGCGAATACGTCGGGACGCGCCGCGATGTCGTCCACCAGGACCGGATCCATGCGGACCGTGAAATTGGCGAAGGCCAGGATGCGGGCCTCGGGCCGGATGTCGGCCGTCTTCGACGCATCGATGAGGCTCCGCGTTACCCGGTTGCCGGACCCGTCGTCCACGACCTGGATGACGAATCCGTCGGGCATCTCGCGAGTCGCGTCCATGGCCCCGGGTTGCACCTTGTATTCGGCGAGGTAATCGCCGTCCCACTGGACGTAAGGCTCCGAATTGGACAGGTCCCTGACCCGCGCGATCTGCTCCGGGGTCCCGTACACCGCGTAGGCATTGAACGGAATGGGCTGGACGACTTTCACGCCCGTCTTTTCGAGGCTCGCGAGCCACTGGTCCTTCACCGGCCCGGCGAACTGGACCAGGTGGACGGCCGGTTCGTTCCCGATCACCTGCCGCGTCATCAGGGCCATGGCCGCGGGCGCCTTCGTGTCGATCGGCCCGGTGTTGAGCAGGACCAGGTTCTGCTCGTCGCGCAGGGTGACGACTCCGGCCGCGGCAAGTGACGCCGCCTGTCGGTCCGGCATCTCCACGACGGTGAACGCGCCGTAGTCGGCAACCACCCGCACGCCGGCGCCCGGCACGGGGGCAGCCGCGCCCTTGGGCACGAAGACTTTCCGCGTCGCCCCCGGACTTCTGTACACGACAAGGGGGTCGGGCGCCCCTGGAGCCGATGCGCACGCGAAACAAACAATGGCTTGAGCGGCAAGGCGGAAAAAGTTGTGACGGATCATCACGGTACACCCCCAGCATGGCATTCGGCATGGTCCTAGCCAGTCCCATTTCGCACCCCGCTTCCCCGAAAGATCAAAGGAATAGTGCGACGCGACCGGCGACCGGCAATCCCGCCCGCGGGCGGACCTTCAGGTTGTCAGCCGGGGATCGCGGCTACGGGCGCCCGGGATTGCGGAGGAAAAACTTCACCCAGGTGACCAGGCCCTTCTGGCCCTGCGAGTCGTACTTGACCGGCTTGATGCAGTCTTCCTTGGCGATGGTTGCCAGGGGGTTGTACTTGCACTTTCCCCCGTGCACCGACTTGCCGAACAGCATGCCCTTGGTCCCCGAGGACGAGGAAAGAACGATCACGGGAATGCCGAACTCGCGCCCCTTTTCCTGGCACTGCTTCCAAAGCTGGTCGAGAAACTCCCAACCGTCCATCACGGGCATCTGCAGGTCGGTGACGATCAGGACCGGGTCGGCGCCCTCGGCTTGCCGGATCGTTTCCAGGAGTTTGAGCGCCTCAAGGCCGTTTTCGGCCTGGTGGATCTTCAGTTCCGGATCCAGGTTTCCCATCGAGCGGGCGACCATCCGCCGCACCGACGGCTCGTCGTCCACAACCAGCACGGACCGCACCCCCGGCTTGCCCTCACCCTTCTCGAACGCCGAAAGGAACTCCTGCATTTCGGCCCCGATCGGTTCCGCTCCGCCCTCGTTTTCCGAAGTCATCTTCCCTGTCCTTTTCCCTTTCCGCGCCCGGGGACGCGTCCGCTTTCCGGTTTGCCAGCCGGCCTCATGCCCGCGAGCAAGGCTTCATGGAAGCGGCAATGTGAACCAAAATGTGCTTCCGTGGCCGACTTCGCTGTCCACGCCGATGGTGCCGCCGTGAGCCTCCACCGCCAGTTTGCAGAAAGTCAACCCGAGGCCCGTCGAGTGGTGCCTGCCCTCCTCGCGGTTGGCGACCTGGCCGAACTTCTCGAATATCCTCTCGCGGTACTCGTTGGGGATTCCCGGCCCCGTGTCCGCCACGGCCACCTTCACGCAGCCGTCCCCCACGGCGGCCGAGACCCGCACCTCGCCGCTCGCGGGCGTGAACTTGAGGGCGTTGGCGACGAGATTCGCCACGACGCGCCCGGTGACCTCGGAGTCACAGCTGACGCGGATCGGCGGGTCGGGCGGGGTGAACAGCACATTCCGGTTGCGCGTCAGCCCCCCCAGCGATTCGATCGCCCGCGCGATCACCGGCTGAAGGTCGCTGACCTCCCTGTGCAGCGGCATCTCGCCGGCCTCCAGCCGGCTGACATCCAGCAGCGAACTCACCATGTCGCCGAGCCGCTGCGCCGCGGTCAGCGCCGAATCCAGATCCCCGGCCTGCTCCGGTTCCAGCTTGCCGGCCAGGTCCTCCTGCAGGAGCTGCAGGCAGCCCGAAAGCCCCAGCAGCGGGGAGCGCAGGTCGTGGACGACCATGTGGACCAGGCTGTCGCGCAGCCGCTCGAGCTCGCTCAGCCGGCGGTAGTTCTCCTCCAGCTCCCTCTGCTGGCGGCGCAGCGCGAGGTGCGTGTGCACGCGCGCCAGCAGCTCGTGCGAGTTGAACGGCTTGGCCACGTAATCCACCGCGCCCAGCTCGAATCCCCGGACGATGTCGGCCGTCTCGGTCTTGGCGGTGAGGAAGATCACGGGGATGTCCTTCCATTCCGCGTTCTCCTTCAGGTGCCGGCAGGCCTCGAAGCCGTCCATCTCCGGCATCATCACGTCGAGCAGGATCAGCGCGGGCTGCACGCGGCCGATCACCTCCAGGGCCTGCCTGCCGTTCGTGGCAACGCTGACCTGGTGGCCGTTTTCCTTCAGGATGGCCGCGAGCATCTGGATGTTGGCGGGCGTGTCGTCCACGACGAGCACGCGATTCTCCGCGGGGGGTGGCTGGTTGGTCATGGGAGGCTCAGTCCTTGTCTGTTTGCGGATTCCCGGAGACGGGCGAGCGCTTCGTCGAAGGCGAACGCGTCCACCTCCCGCTCAAATTCGGTGATGTCCGCGTCCCCCAGCAGCGCCCGGAACACGTCCCGGTTCGCCTCCAGGCAGTCGCCCGCCGTGGGGTCCATGCTGCCGAGATGGCCGGCCATCTCCTCCAGCACCGGCTTCGCCTTCGCGGGATCGAGCGACGGCGCGGGCGACGGGGAAGCGGCCGCGGCCCCCCGCGGCGCCAGCGCGGCCAGGAGACGGCCGACAAACTCCCGCAGGACCACGGTGAATTCCGACAGGATCGGCCCGCGCTCCGCGGCCGGCATCTTCGAGGAAATGGCCTTCTCCAGCGCGGCGGCCGCCTTCTGCACCGTGGGCGAACCCAGGCTCCCGGCCACGCCCTTGACGGTGTGCGCCAGCCGCTCGGCCAGCTGCGGGTCCTGCTCCAGCGCCTCCGCGATCCGCACGGGAGCATCGGCCTGCTGTTCCGCGAACTGGCGCAGCAGTTTCAGGTACAGCTTCCGGTTTCCCCCCACGCGGGCGAGGCCGTCGGCCGTGTCCAGGCCCTCCACCTCGGGCAGCTCATCCGCCCCGGCCGGTGCCGCCGGCGGTGGCGCTGCCGCGTCGCTCCCCGGCGCGATCCGGTCCTCCGGCGGCTTCGCGCAGTAACCTTGCAGCGTGTCGTACAGGACGCCCGGGTCGATCGGCTTGGACACATGATCGTTCATCCCCGATTCCAGGCAGCGCTGGCGCTCCTCCATGGTGGCGTGCGCGGTCATGGCGATGATGGGAAGGTGGCGCAGGCGGGGATCGGAGCGGATTTTCATCGTGGCCTGGTAACCGTCCATCTCGGGCATCTGGAGGTCCATGAGGACCGCGTCGAAAGGCGGCGGCAGCGGGCCGTTCTGCAGGACCTCGACGGCCTCGCGCCCGTTGTTCGCAACCACCACGGTCGCGCCGACCCCCTCCAGCAGTTCGACCGCAATCTGCTGGTTGATCTCGTTGTCCTCCGCGAGCAGGATCCGCGCGCCCTTCAGCCGGCCCTCCGGTTCCCCGCCGGCCGACAGCACCGCGTCGCCCCCGTCGCCCGGCGCGGCGAACACGGTCACGAGGGTGTCCACGATCATGGACTTCGTCACGGGCTTGATGAGGAATCCGTCAAGCCCGACCCGTTCCGCCTCCTCGCGCACCTCCTCGCGCCCGAAGGCGGTGACGAGCACGATGGCAGGCTGCCTGCCGAGCGTCTCGTCGCTCTTGATGTGGCGGCTGGCCTGCAGGCCGTCCATGCCGGGCATGCGCCAGTCCATGAACACGATGTCGAAGGGCTGCCCATCGGCGTCCGCGGCCTTGATGGCGCTGATCGCCTCCGGCCCGGACGCCACCACCGCCACGTGGGCGGCGATGGAGCTGAGGGGCTCCTGCAGGATCTCGCGCGCGGCCGGGTTGTCGTCCGCCACCAGCACGCGCAGCCGGGCGAGGCTGTCTGGCACGGTCTTTCCCGAGCCGCGCGCCTCGCCGATGCCGAGCCAGACGGTGAAGAAGAAGGTGCTGCCGGTCCCCGGCTCGCTTTCCAGCCACACGCGGCCCCCCATCAGCTCCACCAGCCGCCGGCAGATGGTCAGCCCCAGCCCCGTGCCGCCGTGCTTGCGCGTCGTCGACATGTCCGCCTGCGTGAACGGCTGGAAGAGCTTCCCGGCCTGTTCGGCCGTCATGCCGATGCCCGTGTCGCGCACCGAGAACTTGAGCTGGACCTTCTCCCCCGTGCGCCCGAGCAGGCCGATCTCGAGCCGGATCTCGCCCTGCTCGGTGAACTTGACCGCGTTGTTCACGAAGTTCGTCAGGATCTGCCCCAGGCGCAGCGGGTCGCCCAGCAGGAACTCCGGGATCTCGGGCGACACGTGGGCCAGGAACTCGAGGCCCTTGTCGTGGGCCTTCTGCGCCGTGAGGGTGGTGACGGAGCTGATCACGTCGTCCAGCCTGAAGTCGGTCGTCTCGATCTCGAGCTTGCCGGCCTCGATCTTGGAGAAGTCCAGGATGTCGTTGATGACGCCCAGCAGCGAGGTGCCCGCGTTGTGGACCTTGCAGACATAGTCGCGCTGCTTGGGGTTGAGGGGAGTCTTGAGCGCCAGGTGCGACAGGCCGATGATGGCGTTCATCGGCGTGCGGATCTCGTGGCTCATGTTCGCCAGGAACATGGACTTCATCTGGGTGGCTTCCTCGGCCTTCGCCATCGCACCCATCAGTTCCATCTCCAGCGTCTTGAACTCCGTGATGTCCTGGTAGACCCCGTACATGAAGCGGGCTTTGCCGTCGTCCCCGCGCACCAGGGACCCGGCCGCGTGCAGCCACACGATGCTCCCGTCCGACGGCCGCCTGTAGGGGTAGATCGCGTCGTAGCTCGGGTACCGGCCCTCGATGGCCCCCTGGTATTTCTCGCTGACCTGCCCCGCGATTTCCGGGTCCACCGCGACCACGCGCGAGAACCACTCGTCCTGCAGGTGGTAGCGCCCGTCGGGCTTGATTTCCTCCCCGACGATCCGTGCCGCGCGCTCGGACTGGTAGTAGTAGTCCGGATCGCTGTAGTCGATGTGCCAGTAGCCGCACTTCGTCAGTTCAAGCGCCATGTCCGACAGGTATCCGGCCCGGCGCAATTCCTCCTCGGCCCGTTTCCGGTCGCTGATGTCCACCAGGAGCCCGATCAGGCCTCCCGGCTCCCCGTCGGCAAGCTCGAAGCCATCCACCGAGTACATCGTGATGTGCGTCTGGCCGTCGGCAAACGTGATCGGCAGTTCGTAACTGCGTCGGCTCACCTCGCGGATGACCGTCATGTCCTCTTCGTGGAACTTCCGGCGGGCCTCCTCCGGCAGGTACTCCAGGTCCAGGACGGTCTTCCCCGCCAGGGCCTCGATGGTCGTCCCGAATTCCCACTCATACGCCTTGTTGCAGCTCACAAAGCGCCCCCGGGCGTCCTTGACGAACATCGGGTAGGGGATCGATTCCATGAGCGCGTTCTGGAAGGCCAGGCGGTAGGCAAGTTCCGCCTCCGAGCGCTTGCGCTCGGTGATATCCGTGGCAATGCCGCACATCCCGTACACGGCGCCTTTCGCGTCAACAAGCGGCACCTTGGTGGTCAGGTAACAGCGGGGCTTCCCGTCGGTGCCCGGCACCTCCTCCTCGAAGGTCACCGACTCCCCGGATTCCATGACCCGGCGATCCTGGGCCACCACCCCTTCGGCCACTTCCCGCGGCATCACGTCGTAGTCGGTCTTGCCGAGGATGAACTCGCGCCGGATCCCGGTGGCCTCCTCGTAGAACGCATTGACGAGCAGGTGGCGCCCCTCCAGGTCCTTCATGAAAATGACCGAGCGGATGCTGTCCACGAGCGTGCGCAACTGCTCCTGGCCCGCGCGGACCCTGGCCTCGGCCTCCTTGCGCTCGGTGATGTCGGTGAAACTGATGACGGCGCCCACGATGGCGCCCTCCTTGACGATCGGGGTGGCGCCGTATTCCACCGGCAGGCCCCGGCCGTCCTTGCACCACAGGAACTCGTCGTCGATCCGGCTGGCCTCGCCGCGCTTGTAGGCGGCGTACATCGGGCATTCTTCCTTCGGGTAGTCGGAGCCATCGGGCCGGTGGTGGTGGATCAGGCCGTGGGAGGGCCGCCCGATCATCTCCTCGGCCGCGAAGCCGAGCAGGCGGCACGCGGCGGCGTTCACGAAGGTGATTTCGCCCTCCGGGTTCACGCCGAAGATGCCCTCGCTGCTCGATTCCAGGATCAGGCGCGTGCGCTCCTCGCTCGCCCGGATCCGTTCCCGCTGCTCCAGCAGGTCCGTCTGCGACCGCGTCAGTTCCGCGGCCTGCGCCTGGGTCTGCGCCAGCAGTTCCTGCGTCCGCAGGTTGCGCCGCAGGATCTCCAGGCTCATCGCCGCCACCGGCAGCATCTCCTCCAGCAGCGCATTCTCCCGCGCGCTGAACGCGCGGAAACCCGCCAGCTCCAGCACGCCCAGCAGGGCATCCTGTGACACCAGCGGCGAGGCCGACACCCGGACCGGCGCGGCCGCGCCCAGCCCCGAGGCTATCCGGAGGTAGTCCGGCGGGAGACCGTCGAGCACCAGCGTCCTGCGCTCCCGCGCGCACTGGCCCGCAAGGCCCTCTCCCGCGGCAAAGGTTTCCGGGGCATCCGCGCCATCGGCCAGGCCGTAGGCCGCAACGCGCCGCAGGCAGCCGGTGGCGTCGTCGGACAGGTAGAATCCCGCCACGCCTCCGCCCAGGATCGGCACCAGGCCCGAAAGGAAGCGCCGGCCAAACTCGGCGAGCGTGTCGGCGCCCTGCAGCCGCCCCGTGAGTTCCGCCGCGTTCGACTTCACCCAGCGCTGATCCTCCATCGCCGCGGCGCCTTGTTTCAGGATCTCGATCGACCGCGCCAGGCCGCCGGCCTCATCTTTTGCACCGGTGAACGGCACGTCGGCCGAGTAGTCCCCCGCAGCGATCGTCCGGACCGACGCGTCCAGTTCGCGGACCGGCCGGATGATCCGCCGGAAAGTCACCAAACCCAGCAGGGCCGTCACCAGGACCGCCGCGGAGTTCGCCACGAACATGTTCCACCCGAATGACGCGATGCTCGACAGCGTGTCATTGCCCGCGGCGACCGCCACGCTTTCCATGTGCCGGATCCAGGCGGCCGTCACCTGGTTGAGACGGGAGCCGGTTTCCGACACGGTGGTGTTGAGCAACGCCAGCGCCTTGTCTTTTTGTCCCTCCTCCGACAGGCGGATCACCTGCCGGGTGCCCGCGAAATACTCGCGCGTCAGGGCGCCGAAGTCCTGCGCCAGGCCGCGTTCCCGCTCGTCCGAGACCAGTTTCTCCGTGTACTCGCCCAGCAGGCGGTTGAGGTTGGTTTCATCCTGGTCAAAGGCCGCGCGGGCGGCGGCGCGCTGCGCCGCGTCGGTCGCCAGAAGGTGGTTGCGGACGCTCACCCGCATCTCGGAAAAGGCCCGCGTGATGTTGCCGATCGCCGCCAGGCTCGGAATCTGCTTCCTCGCCACCAGGCGGCTGTTCCCTTCCAGCCCGGCCAGGTGAATGCGGATGAAAACCCCAAGGCCCAGCAGCGCCACCAGCGGCACCGCCGCCAAAACCATCAAGCGTCTGGCAATCGTCACGATCCGACCTCATTTCCCGTGGCCGCGCGGAAATGCCGTGCGGCCGCCCGCCGCCTGCCAATCCGTGGCGGCGTGTCACCCGCAGACGCTCCCCGCCCGCACGGCCCGAGTCAACAAGGTTGGCCCCCCGGAGCCCTTGCATTGGGCGATTGCCCGGCACACTCTCTGGCGTTGGTTGCCCGCCGGCCTCCCCGCCGCCGGCAACCGCACACGAACCGCAACGGCAGGGAAACAGACCATGAGCGACGCGCCCGAGGCCCCCGCAAAACCCACGATCCTCATCGTGGACGACACGCCCACCAACATCACGCTGCTCACCCAGCTCCTGAAGGCCAAATACAGCCTGCGCGTTGCGACCAGCGGACCCAAGGCCCTGGAAGCGGCCCTCTCGGGCGACTCCCTGGACCTGGTCCTCCTCGACATCATGATGCCCGACATGGACGGCTACGAGGTCTGCGGCCGCCTCAAGGAGAACGAGGCGATCCGCGACGTGCCCGTCATCTTCCTCAGCGCCCTGAACGAGACCCGCGACAAGGTGAAGGGCTTCAACGCCGGCGGCGTGGACTACATCACCAAGCCCTTCGAGCTGGAGGAGGTGCGGGCCCGCGTGGAAACCCACCTCAAGATCCGCCGCCTCCAGCAGGAACTCGGCCACAAACACGCCCAGCTCCAGGAGAACTACGCCCGGCTGCGCGATCTCAGCGCCCTCAAGGACGAGTTCCTGCGCATCGCCAGCCACGACCTCAAGAACCCGCTCATGTGCATCCTCGGCTTCGCCTCCCTGGTCGAGAACCTGGTCAAGCCCGGCGGCGAGCTGACACCCGAAATGCACGAGTGCATCGCCAGGATCTCCGTCTCGGCCAGGCTCATGCAGAAGATCATCGAGGATTTCCTCGATTTCCGGGCCATGGAAGACGGCCAGATGAAACTCGAGCTGGCGGATGTCGACCTGAACGGGCTCACCCGGCTCGCCGTGGAGCAGAACCGCACCTACGCCGAAGGCAAATCCATCCCCGTCAGCCTCGAACCCGACGGCGCGCTGCCCGCCGCCCGCGCCGACGCCGCCCGCATCCGGCAGGTCATCGAGAACTTCGTCAGCAACGCCATCAAGTTCAGCGCCGCCGGAAAGCCCGCCGTCGTCCGCACGTCGCAAAGCGGGGGCGCGATCCTCGTCGAGGTCGTCGACAGCGGACCCGGCCTCACCGACGACGACCTGGGCAAGCTGTTCGTGAAGTACGCCAAACTCAGCAACAAGCCGACCGGCGGCGAGAAAAGCTCCGGCCTCGGCCTGGCCATCTGCCGCAAGATCGTGGAACTCCACGGAGGCCGCATCGGCGCCCGCAACAACCCCGGCGGCGGATGCACGTTCTGGTTCGAGGTCCCCGCCGCCGGTTGACGCGGCCGCCCGCGGGCGCACAATTGGGGGACGGGTGATTCGCCGGGTTCAGGACGGCGGCGCCGACCACGGTATTTCAGGGACAGGTTATTTGCCCCATCCACCTTGTCCCGTGTCGGCGCCAAACCCGCACGGAGGAAATTGAGGACCTGTGGAGGACTGCAATTCAGGGACAGATAATGTGCGTGGTTCACACAATTCCGGCCAACCCCGCCGCCGTCCGCCTATTCCCCGGCCGCGGGCCGCCCCTTCCGTTTCCAGATCTCCACGCGGTCCTCGAGGGGCAGGCCGGCGCCTTCGGCGTAGGCAGCCGGGTCCCATGCGTAGGTGCCGGCAAAGTGGACCTGCGGGCGCATCTGCACCT
>JADHEF010000351.1_pt1 | contig 52682 bp, 51 predicted proteins | sample 8952391 | NCBI WGS metagenome assembly JADHEF01 (sample SAMN16124439, study PRJNA663245) | bioreactor sludge metagenome | isolation source: sludge (nitrite) | place: India:Bengaluru | collected 2019-02-28 | reverse complement strand
GTGCTACCACTGGCCGGGCAATGTGCGCGAACTCGAAAACGTGATCGAGCGCGCGATGCTGTTGGCCGAGGGCGGCGTGATCCATGGCTACAACCTGCCGCCGTCGCTGCAGACGCCCGTGATCGGCGAGGTGTCGGCCGAAGGGCCGCTCGAAGCGAGGGTGTCGGCGATCGAGTTCGAAATGATCGTCGAGGCGCTCAAACTGCATCAGGGCAACATGAGCGCCGCCGCGATCCAGCTTGGGCTCACGCGGCGCATGCTCACCTTGCGCATGCAGCGCTTCCATCTGAACTACAAGACGTTTCGCCGGCCGGGCTAGCGGCTCAGACCGGCCGCAAGGCCCGGCGCAGATGCTCGGCGGCGCGATGCACGCCGAGCTTGCGCTTGACGGCGATGAACACGCTGACACTGTCCGGATCGCCGTAGCGCTCGAAATCGGCGGTAAAGGCGCGTTCGAACCGCCCTGCCAACGTATGCTCGGGATTGGCGAAAAACTCGCGGATCTGCTGCCAGGTCTGCGCGATCGCCGACTGGCCCGCGCCGTAGGTGGTGAACCGCAAGTACTCGCCCGACGAGACCGCGGCGCGCACCAGTCCGTTCGGGCAGCCATGATCGCGAATGAGCTGCACCCCGGCCGTGACGGTGTAAGCCCCGGCGCCGCCGTTCTCGAAGCCGGAATAGACGCAGACCACGCGTCCGTTGGCCGCATTGGCCGACAAACGCGCCGGCACCGCTTCCGAATAAAACCGCCGCCACAACAAGGGTACCCGTGCGGTGACCGCTTGCGCCTCGATCGCATCGGAGGTCTGCAAGGCCAAACCGCAGGCGGTGAAGCCCGAATAGGTGACGAGTTCGGGTTGCTGCATCGGGAAGTACTTGGCTCGCCTTGCAGTGCGAGCCTTTGGCGGCCGCACAGGAGGAGGATCAAAAGGGGGCCCTGTAAGCGGGTGCTATCCTAGCACCAACCTAAAGCAAGCCGTCGGCCCATGGAACGCAAGCCCCCGCGCCGTACCCGCGAACGCATCCTCGACCTGTCACTCAAACTCTTCAATGAGTTCGGCGAACCCAACATCACGACCACGGTGATCTCGGAGGAGATGAACATCTCGCCGGGCAACCTGTATTACCACTTCCGAAACAAGGACGACATCGTCAACTCGATCTTCTCGCAGTTCGAGAAGGAGCTCGACAAGATGCTGGTGGCGCCCACCGGCGGGCGCCGCGCCAACATCGAGGACGCCTGGATGTTCCTCAACATGCTGTTCGAGCTGATCTGGCGTTATCGCTTCCTGTACCGCGATCTGAACGACCTGTTGTCGCGCAACCGCACGCTCGAAATCCATTTCAAGCGCATCCTCGAACATAAATTCAAGATCGCGCGCCAGTTGTGCAAGGGCCTGAGCGTCGCGGCCGAGATGCAGGCCTCCCCGGCCGAGATCGACGCGCTGGCGCACAACATGGTCGTCACCGCCACGTATTGGCTGTCGTATGAATACGTGCGCAATCCACGCCAGTTCGGCGAGGAAGCCGTCATCAGCGCGGCTTTGTCGCGCGGCGCCTACCAGGTGCTGTCGATGGTCGCGCCCTACCTCAAAGGCGATGCCCGCCCCTTGTTCGAAAAGCTCGCCCACGCCTACCTGAGTCCGTGAGCGCGGCGCCCCGCGCCGATGTTCGCGATCACCCCGATTCCATGAACACGATTTCACGTATCCGCAGTGTCTGTGTCTTTTGCGGCGCCGCGCGCGGCAACAATCCGGCCTATGCCGAGGCCTTGGCCGAACTCGGCCGCGGTCTGGCCGAGCGCGACATGACCCTCATCAACGGCGGCGGCGCGGTCGGGCTCATGGGCGTGACCGCCGACGCCGTCCTGGCGGCCGGCGGCCGGGCGATCGGCATCATCCCGCAACGCCTGATGGACCGCGAAGTCGGCCACAAGGCGATGACCGAGCTGCATGTCGTGCAATCGATGCACGAGCGCAAGGCCAAGATGAGCGAACTGTCCGACGCCTTCGTCGCCGCGCCCGGCGGCATCGGCACCTTCGAGGAACTGTTCGAGGTCTATACCTGGCGCCAGATCGGCTACCACGACAAACCCGTGTTGCTGCTCAACACGGCCGGGTATTACGACCCGCTGATCTGCTTTCTCGATCAATGCGTCGCGAACGGGCTGTTCCAGCCCGCGATGCGCGCCGCGCTGGGCGTATTCGATACGCCCGCCGCCCTGCTCGATCACCTGTTGGCGCTGCCCTCGCCCGCGGTCGATTTCAGCGCCAACGAAGCCCAGACCTGAGCCCCGCTGCGCTCAGGCGAATTCGAGTGTGACCCGGCGCGTCTTCGCGCTTTTCTTTTCGATCTTGGCGATGCGCAACGCGCCGATCTCGGCCAGATTGGCCACATGCGTGCCGCCGCAAGGCTGAAGGTCGATGCCGGCGATGTCGACCAGGCGCACCCGGCCGAATCCGACCGGCGGTTGCACGCTCATGCTGCGCACCAGTTGCGGATTGGCTCGCATTTCGTCGTCGGTGATCCAGCGCAACGTCACTGGCGCGGCGCGGGCGATGAGCGCGTCGAGGCCGGCCTGCACGGTCTCGCGATCGAGGGTGTCGGTCATGACAAAATCGAGCCGCGCGCTCGCGTCGGTCACGGCGCAACCATCGACCTGGTGCGGCACCACCGCGCACAACAGATGGCTCGCGGTATGAAACCGCATCATCCGGTGCCGGCGCTCCCAATCGATTTCGGCGCGCACGGTCTCGCCCACGGCCGGCGAAACGGCGCCCGCTTCGGGCACGTGCACGACATCGTCGGGCGTGGCCTCGGGCGCCTTCGACTTGCGCGCATCGACGATGCGCACGCGCGATCCATCGGCGCGCGCCAGCCAGCCGGTATCGCCGGCCTGCCCGCCGCCGAGCGGATAGAACACCGTGCGATCGAGTTCAATGCCGGCTTCATGCACCGCGACCACGCGGGCGTCGCATTCGCGCAGGTAGGCGTCCTCGCGAAACAGGGCTAGCGTTGCCATGGCGCCGGCTCAAGCCACGGAATCCGCGCCGCCGAGCGCTTTGTCGACACTGCGCGCGATCTCGTCTTCGAGCATGCCTTTGAAGGGCGCGAACATCATGCCCAATTGCACATCGATCGCCACCTTGTCGGCCGATACCGCGAGCGCGCCATCGACCCCCGAGCGGCTGAACTTGAGGGTATCGCCGTCCCAGGCGCTTTCGAGGCCGTATTTGCTCGCCAGCGAATCGGCGGCGGATTGGACCGCCGATTTGGCGGCGTCCATGGACAAGGAATGGGTTCGTTCGATTGCGATGTGAGCCATGATGAGTATGGACCTGCGTTGAGGAAAGGGAGTTCAGACCACCGGGGTCAAGGGCTTCTTGCCGGCCAGGATGGCCAGGCAATTGTCGATGGCGAGGTTGGCCATCGCAAGGCGCGCCGCCTTGGAGGCGCTGCCGATGTGCGGTGTGAGCACGACGTTGCGGCAGACGAGCAAGGCCGGGTTCAATTGCGGTTCGTGCTCGAACACATCGAGCCCGGCAGCCGCGATCTGCCCGGCCTGCAAGGCCTGGGCGAGCGCCCCGTCATCGACGATGCCGCCGCGCGCGATGTTGACCAGGGTCGCGGTCGGCTTCATCTGGGCCAGTTCGGCCGCGCCGATGTAATGATGGTTCTCGGGCGTATAAGGCAGCACCAGCATCACATGGTCGGATTCGGCCAGCAGCCGCGCCTTGTCGACCCATTGCGCGCCATGTTCTTCGACCACGCGTGAACGATTGTGATAAAGCACGCGCATCGAGAAACCCGCGGCACGGCGCGCGATCGCGCCGCCGATGCGTCCCATGCCGACGATGCCGAGCGTCGAATGATGGACATCGCGCCCGAGCATCTGTTCGAGTTCCCAGCGCTGCCACTGACCGTCGCGCAGCCAGCGCTCGGCTTCGGTGATCCGGCGCGCCGTCGCCAACAGCAGCCCGAAGGCCAGATCGGCCGTGGTGTCGGTGAGCACGTCGGGCGTATTCGTCACGACGATGCCGCGCGCGCGGCAAGCCGCGAGGTCGATGTTGTTGTGGCCGACCGCGACATTGCAGATCGCGCGCAAATGCGCGGCGGCGTCGATCAGGCCCGCATCGACGCGATCGGTCGGGCCGCACAACAGCACATGCGCGCCGGCCAAGCGGGCCGCGAGCGCCGCGGCATCGAGAACGAGATCGGCCTGGTTGTCGACGACTTCGCAGTCGGCGAGCCGGGGCAGCAGTTCGTCGAAGATCCTGCGGGTGAGGACGATGCGTGGTTTCATCGTTTTCCGTACCAGAATTCGTAGGCCATCGATTGCGATACCGACGCGTCGAGCTGATAGCCGGCCGCCCGACGCGCGAACTCCTGCTGCGATTGGAAGATCTTGTCGAACAAGGGATTCTCGGCCGACCGCGCCTGCACCACGCGCCGCCACGCCTCGAGCTGGGCGCGCAGCACGCTGTCGGGCGTCTTCACGAAGCGCACGCCCATGCGGTTGCGCATCTCGTAATAGTCGGTCGCGTAGCGGTCCGCGGTCTTCCAGCTCGCTTCGGCGCTCGCGGCCTGGGTCGCGCATTTGAACACCGTGCGCAAGGCCGGCGGCAAAGACTGGAAGCGGCGCTTGTTGACCAGCACCTCGAACACTTCGGCCGGCTGATGAAAGCTCTGCAAATAGCACAGCTTGGCGACCTCGGGAAAGCCCAGCGCCCGATCCGATGACGGGTTGTTGAACTCGGCCGCATCGATCGTGCCGCGTTCGAGCGCCTGGACGATCTCCTGGCCGGCCAGGCGCACCGGCTCGGCGCCCAATTCCTTCATCAGGTCGGCGGGCAAGCCCACGGTGCGATAGCGCAAGCCGCGCAGGTCCTCGGCATTGTTGATCGCGCGTTTGAACCAGCCCAGCGGCTGGGTGCCGAGCGGGCCGTACAAAAAGCCCTCGACATTCAACCGCAGCGTGGTCTGCATGAGTTCCGCGTACAACTGGCGTCCGCCGCCATATTCCATCCAGGCCAGCAGCATGTTGCCGTCCAGGCCGAGCGCCGGGCCGCTGCCGAACAAGGAAAACGCGCTATTGCGCGGGTACCAGTAGGCGCAGACGCCATGGCCGCCGTCGATGAGCCCGCGATGCACGGCGTCGAGCACATTGAAGGCCTTGACCACCGCGCCGGCCGGCAGCATCTCGACACGCAGCCGGCCGCCCGACATCTCGTTGACCTTCTTGGCGAAATCGAGCGCGAGTTCATGGAACAGATCGCGCGTTGGCCAGGTGCTTTGAAACCTGAGGGTGATCGGATTTTCCGCCTGCACGACCACCGGCGCCCCAGCGATCGCCGCCGCGCCAAGGCCGCGGGCGATGAAGGAACGGCGCGTCGGTTCAGCGCTGGAAGAAGAAGAGGTCAACGCGCAAGTTCAGGGGGCGGGTGCGGGGCATTGTACGTGCAGCCCTCGGCGCCGCGCCATGCGGCGGCGCAGCGTCGGCGCCAGCCCTGCCGTCAAGGCGCTGATGCGGGCATCGGCGCATGCATCGCGGCCTTGGCCTGCGATGCCTTGGTGGGGGTCGGCGTCCAGGGCACGAACGCCAGCAGCACCGCGAAACCGATCACATAGGCCAGCGCCACCGACCAGCCATGGCGCAGCCAGCGTCCCACCGAGCGCGCCTCCGGATACATGTTCGACAAAGCCACGCCGGCACTCGACCCGAACCAGAGCATCGAGCCGCCGTACCCGACCGCATAGGCCAGATAGCCCCAGTCGTAGCCGCCCTGGACCAGCGCGAGTTCAGTCAGCGGAATGTTGTCGAAGACCGCCGAAACGAATCCGAGACCGAGCGCGGTCTGCCACGATGCCCCCGGCAGCCGTTCGACCGGCATCATCGATGCGCACAGCACCAAGCACAGCAAAAAGACCGAGCCTTTGAGCGCATCGGCCGCGGCCGACAGATCGGGGCGCCTGACCAGGGCCGACAGCCCGATCGCGGCCCAGACCGTGACCCCTAGGAACGGAAAGGCATCGGCGTATTGCGTGAATCCGCGGTTCACGACCACATTGACGGTGATCGCCATCGCCAGAATGAAGACGACGATGCCCACACGGACGAGGTCGATCGCTACGCCCGCCTTGACGTCGCGCACGATCGGCGAATGGCGCTGCTGCTGCAACGAAGCCACGACGCCGCAGACGACCAGCGCGGCGGCCGAAGCCACGTAGGCCTTGAGCACCGCCAGCGGACTGACCCCGGCGATCCACATCATGGTCGTGGTGGTGTCGCCCACGACCGAGCCGGCACCGCCCGCGTTCGACGCGGCGACGATCGCCGCCAGATAACCCACATGCACCTTGTGCCGGAACACATGCGCCGCGACCAGGCCGCCGATGATGGCGGCCGCGATGTTGTCGAGAAAGCTCGACAACACGAAGACCATGCACAGCAAGGCGAAGCCGCCCCGCCAATCATCGGGCAGCACGGCGGGCAGCTTGTCGGGCACCTTGCTTTCTTCGAAGTAGCGCGACAGCACGCCGAAGCCCAGCAACAGGCACAACAGGTTGGCCAGGGTCACCCATTCATGCAGCGCGTGCGCGCCGAACCCGTTCAGCCCGGCGCCGGTCTCGAAAGGCGAAAACAGCATCTTGTAGCCCGCGATGACGATCGCCCCGGTCACGGCGACGCCGAAGGTGTAATCGTGGAACAAGGCCACGCACAACAACACGGCGGCGAACAGGAAGAACTCGACCGGTATGCCAGCCGGCGCCGGCCCGACAAAGCCTGCGGCCTGCGCCGTCTGGACGCCGAGCGGCGCGAACATCGCCAATGCCAATGCGGCGCGGCGCAGCCATCGAAAATGCGGGAACATGAAGACTCTTATGCGGTAAGCCCGGCGATCGGCGGCAAGGGCGCGATGTCGAACACCTGGCGCAGATAGGCCAGATAAGCGGCGTCGTCGCACATGTTCTTGGCCGGCTCGTCGGACAGCTTGGCCACCGGTTGCCCGTTGCAACGGACCATCTTCATCACGATCTGCAAAGGCGTGTAGCCGAGATCGTTGGTCAGATTGGTCCCGATGCCGAAGGCCACCCGCGCGCGCCCGTGGAAACGCTCGAACAAGGCGATCATGAGCGGAAAGGTCAACGCGTCGGAAAACACGAGCAGCTTGGTGCGCGGATCGACGCGATGATGCTGGTAGTGTGCGATCAGGCGTTCGCCCCATTCGAACGGATCGCCCGAATCATGGCGCGCACCATCGAACAGCTTGCAGAAGTACAGATCGAAATCGCGCAAGAAGGCGGTCATGCCGTAGACGTCGGACAAGGCGATGCCGAGATCGCCCCGGTATTCGGCCGCCCATTTCTCGAAGGCGAAGGTCTGCGAATCGCGCAGACGCGGCCCGAGCGCTTGGCAGGCCTGCAGGTATTCGTGCGCCATGGTGCCCATCGGGGTCATCCCATGCCGCATCGCGAACAGCACGTTCGACGTGCCCGCGAAGCGCGGCCCGAGCTGCCGTTTGGCGCTGAGCAGCACTTCCTCATGCCAGGCGCGCGAGAAGCGCCGACGCGTGCCGTAATCGGCGATGCGCAGTTCCTCGCGCCCGGGCGCATTCGACAGCGCGAACTTCTCGCCCAGACGCTTGCGCCCCTCGGCCAGATCGGGGTCGGGATGATGGTGGCGGAAATAGAGCTCGTTGACGATCGCGAGCACCGGGATCTCGAACAAGATCGTATGCAGCCAGGGGCCTTTGACGGCGATCTCGAGGCTGCCGTCGGCCTGTTCGGCGACGCTCACCCATTTCTCGTTGAGGCGGAACAGCCCGAGAAAATCGACGAAATCGCTTTTGATGAACCGCAGACCGCGCAAGTAATCGAGTTCGTCGTCCGAGAAACGCAGCTCGCACAAGGCGCGGATCTCGGCCCGGATCGCGTCGGCATGAGCGGCCAGATCGATGCCCGGATTGCGGCATTTGAACCGGTACTCGACCTGCGCGCCGGGAAAATGATGCAGGACCACCTGCATCATCGTGAATTTGTAGAGGTCGGTATCGAGCAGCGAGTCGATGATCATCGGGGTCTCCAACCCGCGGCGACCGGCGTCGATCGCCCCCGCAGACCTGTCGTTCGCGCGGCGCGGGATGGCGGATTCTAGACCACCCGGGCCACTGTCTGCGCCGCCGCCCACCGGCCTGGCGCGGCCCGCGCACGAAGTGACCTGACGTACGCTAGGCGCCAAAAGCCGCAGGCAGGGGCGGGCCTCCTGCTGCCTGAGCCCGGGCGCTGAGCTACAATGCGCCCGCTCAAAAAGGACCCGCATGGCGAGGCGCAGTGTGGCGCCCACCCAGGATCAAGGACCCATTCCATCATGACGCACGTAGTTCTCGAAAACTGCATCCGCTGCAAATACACCGATTGCGTCGACGTCTGCCCCGTCGACTGCTTCCGTGAAGGCCCGAATTTCCTCGCCATCGATCCCGATGAATGCATCGATTGCGCGGTCTGCATCCCCGAATGCCCGGTCAGCGCCATCGTCGCCGAAGAAGACGTTCCGGCCGATCAAAAGATCTTCATCGAGCTCAATGCCGAGCTCGCCAAGAAATGGCCTTCGATCACGCGCATGAAGGAACACTTTCCTGACTCAGATCAATGGCGCGACAAGCCGAATAAGCTGCAATACCTGGAGAAGTGATCTCCAGAGGGCAGCTAGCAATAGTGGCCTTTAAGCGCGTGGCTTGCCACGCGCTTTTTTCTTCTGGGCGATCGATTCCATGAGGTCGTCCCGAGCATTAGGACGACCGATCGTGAGCGCATCGTCTCCCTCCTCTTCGCCCGCGCGCATTCCCGGTTCGCTCGCGCCCGATAAATACTCGACCGAGCGCGTGACCTGGATCGAGGCGGTCAACGATCACCTGTTCCGATTTCGCACCACGCGCTATCCGGGCTTTCGATTCGCGCCCGGCCAGTTCGCGCGTCTGGGGGTCTTGCGCGACGATGGCGATGCCGGGCCGCGCCATGTCTGGCGCGCCTATTCGATCGCCTCGGCCGCCTACGACGATTTCCTGGAGTTCTATTCCATCGTCGTGCCCGATGGCGAGTTCACGACCCGCCTGGCCGGACTCAAGGTCGGCGACGAGCTCCTGATCGAAAAGACCAGCTACGGCTTCCTGACCACCGATCGCTTTCCGAGCGGCGAGCAGCTCTGGCTCCTCAGTTCGGGCACCGGCCTTGCGCCCTTCATGTCGATCCTGCAGGACCTGACGGTCTGGACGACCTACCGCAAGATCGTGGTCGTGCATTCGGTGCGCACCCCCGATGAACTGGCCTACCGGGCCGACATCGAGCGCTACGCCCGGCAAGGCGGCCCGATACCGGACACGCCCGATGCGATCGCCGCGCTGAGCTACGTCCCGATCGTCACCCGTGTTCCGATCGATGGCTGCCTGCAGGCGCGCATCCCCGCGGCGATCCGCGACGGCAGCCTCGAAACCGCCGCCGGCCTGCGGCTCGACCCCGGCCCGGGCCGGGCCATGCTGTGCGGCAATCCCGAGATGGTCGAGGATGTCCGCGCGGCCCTGCAGGCCCGTGGTTTCGCGGTTTCGCGCCGCAGTCACCCGGGCAACATGGCGATCGAGAACTACTGGTAAAACCGATGGCGGCCATGCCTCAATAGCCCACTAGGATAGTGGGGAAACTACCGCAGAGCAGCATCCGGCGCCCGACCTAGGTCTAGAATCAAGACCACCCCCCCTACACCGAGGCCCCTCCGATGCTGTACCAATGGCACGAACTGCAGCGCGCGCTGCTCAATCCGCTGTCTTCCTGGGCCCAGGCGAGTGCGAACTTCTATTCGCACCCAAGCTCGCCGTTCTCGTATTCGCCACTGTCGCGACGCATCGCGGCCAGCTTCGAGTTGCTGTACCGCCTTGGCAAGACCTACGAAAAACCGGAATGGGAACTCGAAACCACCGAAGTCGACGGCAAGAAGGTCGCGGTCGAACTCGAAGTCGAGGTCGACCGCCCGTTCTGCAAGCTCCTGCATTTCAAGCGCGACCTGAGCGCGGCGCGCAATGCGAAAGACCCACGCGTACTCGTGTTTGCTCCATTGTCCGGGCACCACGCCACGCTGCTGCGCGACACCGTGCGCATGCTGATGCGCGACCATGATGTCTGGGTCACCGATTGGGTCGATGCGCGCCAGGTGCCGCTGTCGGCCGGGCCGTTCAACCTCGACGAATACATCGAATACGCCAAGGGCTTCATCCGCCATCTGGGCCCGTCGGTGCATCTGATCTCGGTCTGCCAGCCCACGGTGCCGGTGCTCGCCGCGGTGTCCTTGCTGGCGTCGGCCAAGGATGCGCATCAACCGCGTTCGATGACCATGATGGGCGGGCCGATCGATACCCGCATCGGGCAGACCGAGGTCAATGCGCTTGCGATGCGCAAACCCTTGTCCTGGTTCGAGAACAACGTCATCTATTCGGTACCCGCGCAATACCCAGGCTATCTGCGCAAGGTCTATCCGGGCTTCCTGCAACACGCGGGCTTCATCGCGATGAACCCCGACCGGCATGCGCAATCGCATTACGACTACTACCTCGATCTGGTCAAGGGTGACCTCGACGACGTCGAGGCGCATCGCAAGTTCTACGACGAATACAACGCCGTGCTCGATCTGCCGGCCGAGTATTACCTGCAGACCATCAAGGTCGTGTTCCAGGACTATCTGCTGCCGCGTGGCGAATGGGTGGTGCGCGGCCACGCGGTGCGGCCGCAGGACATCAAGACGGTCGCATTGATGACGGTGGAAGGCGAACTCGACGACATTTCCGGGCCGGGCCAGACCCAGGCCGCGCATCGGCTATGCACCGGCATTCCGAAAGAGCGCCAGTTCGACTTCGTGGTCGACGGTGCCGGGCATTACGGCATTTTTTCGGGCCGGCGCTGGCGCGAAATCGTCTATCCGAAGATCCGCGAATTCATCAAGACCCATCAATGAAGATGGCGGGCGCAAGCGCCCGCCCGTCGTTCATTCGTGGTCGTCGTCGGGTTCGAGACCGAGCTCCTGTACCTTGCGCGTGATCGTGTTGCGCCCGATGCCCAAGCGTTGGGCGGCCTCGATGCGCCGGCCATGCGTATGACCGAGCGCGGTCTTGATGACCGCCGCTTCGAACTTGCGCGTGAGTTCGTTCATGACATCGGGCGTACGCGCCACCAGCATGCGCAAAGCCTCGCGCTCGAGCGCCGCGATCCAGGCATCGCCGGTCAGGACTTCGGGCATCGCGACGCCGGGTACCGCGGGCGCGGCGACCGGTTGGGCCGCCATCGCGACCGGTTGTGCGGCGGGCGCGGCCTCGGCCGTACCGGCGGCGCCATTGAGCAGATCGGGCGGCAAATCCTTGATTTCGACCACCTGACCCGGCGCCATCACGGTCAGCCAATGACAGAGGTTTTCGAGCTGACGCACATTGCCCGGGAAGGCCAGCGCGCATAAGGCCTGCAAGGCCTCGTTCGACAAACGCTTGGCCTCGACCTGCAATTGTTTGGCGCTTTGCTTGAGGAAGTGCTGGGCCAGCACCGGGATGTCTTCGCGCCGCTCGCGCATCGGCGGCAAGCGTAGCCGGATCACGTTCAAACGATGGAAGAGATCCTCGCGGAACAGCCCCTGGCGCACCCGTTCTTCGAGGTTCTGATGGGTGGCCGCGATGACGCGCACATTGGCGCGGATCGGGCTCACGCCGCCGACCCGATAGAACGAGCCTTCCGACAAGACGCGCAGCAAGCGGGTCTGCAATTCGGCGGGCATGTCGCCGATTTCGTCGAGGAAGAGTGTGCCGCCTTCGGCTTGCTCGAAACGCCCGCGGCGCAAGGTCTGGGCGCCGGTGAAGGCGCCGCGCTCATGGCCGAACAATTCGCTTTCGAGCAGGTCGCGCGGAATCGCGGCGGTGTTGATCGCGATGAATGGCGCGTCATGGCGCGGACTGTGCCGATGCAAGGCGCGGGCGACGAGTTCCTTGCCCGACCCCGATTCGCCGGTGATGAGCACCGTGACATTCGATTGCGAGAGTCGGCCGATGGCGCGGAACACGTCCTGCATCGCGGGCGCATGGCCGAGGATTTCGGGCGTTTCGCTCGCGTGCTCGGGCGCCGACAACTCTTCGCGCGTGGTTTCGTCGACCGCGCGCGAAATCAGTTCGACCGCCTTGTCGACATCGAAGGGCTTGGGCAGATACTCGAAGGCGCCGCCCTGGAAGGCTGCGACCGCGCTTTCGAGATCGGAATACGCGGTCATGATGATGACCGGTACCTCCGGATGCTCGCGCTTGACGGTCTGCAACAGTTCCAGGCCGGCGTTCTGGGTGCTGCCGCCCGGCATGCGGATGTCCGAGACCATGACCTGGGGCAGATCGTCGCGCATCGCGTCGAGCGCCTCGCGCATGTTGACGAAAGTGCGCACCGGGAACTGATGGCGCACCAGCGCCTTTTCGAGGACCCAGCGGATGGATTGGTCGTCGTCGATGATCCAGATGGGCTTCATGGGTTGTCAGCCTAGAAGGCGGCGAGTGCGATCGGCTTCCGGGTGGGAAGCGCCGACGCGCTGCCGGGGTTGTTGTTGTCGCAGCCGCCGGGACGAAACCGGCGACCGAAATTCAGGCCAGCGGGAGCACGATGCGAAATTGGGTCTGTCCGGGCCGGCTTTCGCATTCGATGACGCCCTGATGCTGCTGCACATACGTCTGGGCCAGCGTGAGTCCAAGACCGCTGCCGCCTTCCCGTCCGGAAACGAGCGGGAAGAAGATGCGATCGCGAATCTCTTCTGGAATGCCGGGACCATTGTCGATGACATGCAAGTCCAATGCCAACCGCCAACGATGCCTGGACACTGTGACATTGCGGCTGGCGCGTGTGCGCAGCGTGATCACGGCGTCGCGCGCGGCGATGCGTTCCTTGAGCGCGTGCGCGGCATTGTGGGCGATGTTGAGCAAGGCCTGGATCAATTGCTCCTTGTCGCCCCGGAACTCCGGAATGCTGGTGTCGTAATCGCGGCGGATCGTGAGGCCTTGCGGAAACTCGGCCAGCAGCACCGCGCGCACCCGCTCACAGACCTCGTGGATGTTCACATCGGCTACGAGCTGCGGTTTGCGATGCGGCGCGAGCAAGCGATCGACCAGGGTTTGCAGCCGATCGGCCTCTTTCACGATCACCTGGGTGTATTCGCGTAATTCGGGCGCCCGGTCGCTTTCGGCGATCTCGAGTTCCAGCAATTGCGCCGCGCCGCGGATGCCGCCCAGCGGATTCTTGATCTCGTGGGCCAGATTGCGGATCAGTTCGCGATTGGCGAGCCCTTGCTCGATGAAACGCGCCTCGCGATCGACCCGCATCTGCTGTTCGATCTCGCGGAATTCGAACAAGGCCGCGAGGCCGGGCTCGTGCAAGGTCACCACGGTGCTATGCACCGTCACCGGATCGCGCCCGGACATCGCCAGCGTCACATCCTGGCGTTTTTCGTCGAAGCGATGGGCGCAAGCCTGATTGAACAGGACGAACAGATCCCCCTCGCCGAACAACTGCCGGATCTGCTGCCCTTCGAGGGTGCGGCGCGAGGTGTTGAGCAGATCTTCGAGCGCGGTGTTGACGAAGACGATCTCGCCGTCGGGCGCGACCAGCAACACCGCGGACGCGAGCAGGTCGAGTCCGGCAAACCCCGGCAACACGAGATTCTGCAAGGCTCAGTCGCGCAATTGGGTCAGTTCGCGCTTGACCGAAGCGATATTGGCTTCGGTGCGCGCGATGTCGCCGCGCATCTGTTCGACGCGATCGAGGTACTTCTGGTAATTGCGTTCGTCGCCCTGGCGCTCGGGCTGGCCGTTGTTGAAATCCTTGCGCAGCGCGGCGAGTTTGTCCTGCTGGGTCTGCAACTCGGCTTCGAGCAGTTTGCGGCGATCGTTGTCGCGCGCGCGCTGCGTATTGCCGTCGACTTTCGGGAAGTCTTCGGGCGAGGTGCTGGCCTTGGGCTGCGCCTTCGGCGCCGGAATCGTCACCACCGACGCCGATTCGACATCGACCTTTTTGCAGCCCGGCGGCACCGTCGCGCCGTTGGCATATTCGGCGGTGCCGTTGGGCTTTTCGCATTTGTAGACGATCTGCCCGGCCGCGGAAGCCGACATCACCAATGCCCCGACCGCGAAAACAAGAACCTTCATAGCTGAGTGCCTAGTGTGTGTCCCAGGGCAGTCTAGAGTACTCCTGCCCCGGCCTCAACGACGCGTTTGTGTCGTTCTGCGCGACAGCGTGAGCCGACGAAATGCACGCCGTCCAAAGAAAAACGCAGGCACCGGAGTGCCTGCGTTCTCGTCCGACCGGGTCCGCTTCGACTTACAGCGAGTAATACATGTCGAATTCGACCGGATGGGTGGTCATGCGGAAACGCGTGACTTCTTCCATCTTGAGGTCGATGTAGGCATCGATCATGGCATCGCTGAACACGCCGCCCTTGGTCAGGAAGGCGCGGTCCTTGTCGAGGTACTCGAGCGCTTGGTCGAGCGACGAGCACACGGTCGGGATCTTCGCGTCTTCTTCGGGCGGCAGGTCGTACAGATTCTTGTCCGAAGCTTCGCCCGGATGAATCTTGTTCTGCACGCCGTCCAGACCGGCCATCAGCAGCGCGGCGAAGGCCAGGTAGGGGTTGGCGGTGGGGTCCGGGAAGCGCGTTTCGATACGGCGCGCTTTCGGGTTGCTCACGTACGGGATACGGATCGAGGCCGAACGGTTGCGCGCCGAGTAGGCGAGCTTGACTGGGGCTTCGAAACCGGGGACCAGACGCTTGTACGAGTTCGTGCCGGGGTTGGTGATGGCGTTGAGCGCGCGGGCGTGCTTGATGATGCCGCCGATGTAGTACAGCGCGAATTCGCTCAGACCCGCATAGCCGTCGCCGGCGAACAGGTTCTTGCCGTCCTTCCAGACCGATTGGTGCACGTGCATGCCGGAGCCGTTGTCGCCGACGACGGGCTTGGGCATGAAGGTCGCCGTCTTGCCATAGCTGGCGGCGACGTTGTGCACGACGTACTTGAGCTTTTGCAGCCAGTCGGCGCGTTGCACCAGGGTGCTGAACTTGGTGCCGATTTCGTTCTGGCCCGGGGCCGCGACTTCGTGGTGATGCACTTCGACCGGCACGCCGATTTGTTCGAGGATCAAGCACATTTCCGAGCGCATGTCCTGGAAGCTGTCGACCGGGGGAACCGGGAAGTAGCCGCCCTTGACGCCCGGACGGTGCGCGAGGTTGCCGCCTTCGAACTTCTTGCCGGTGCTCCACGGGGCTTCTTCGGATTCGATCTCGACGAAGCAGCCCGACATGTCGACGTTCCAACGCACGCCGTCGAAGATGAAGAATTCGGGTTCCGGACCGAAGAAGGCGGTATCGCCCAGGCCGGTGGACTTCAAATAGGCTTCGGCGCGCTTGGCGATCGAACGCGGGTCGCGGTCGTAGCCCTTGCCATCCGACGGCTCGATCACGTCGCACGACAGCACCAGCGTGGTTTCTTCACGGAACGGATCGATGAAGGCGGTATCCGGATCCGGGTAGAGCAGCATGTCGGAGGCTTCGATGCCCTTCCAGCCGGCAATCGACGAGCCGTCGAAGGCATGGCCGGAAGCGAACTTGTCGCCATCGAAGGCGGACACCGGCACGGACACGTGCTGTTCCTTGCCCTTGGTATCCGTAAAGCGGAAGTCAACGAACTTGACCTCGTTGTCCTTCACCATCTTCACGACGTCGTCGGCAGAGATTGCCATTGGGTTCTCCTGATGTTGAACGATGCGGACGCCTCGTCCCGGTGCTTGCCCATGAGGCAAAGCGCGGTACTCGGCTTCTTCTATGGGTCGAGAATCGCTGAAGTTCGAGGCTGCTGAGTCCGCCCCGAAACGAGTGCTTTCCTGACTTCGAGCCGGAATATAGCACTTGTCATGCCACGGTCCGCCCGAGGCGTCGCGTGCATTCGAAGCGCGTTTTCGCACCGACTTTCTGCCCAAAACCCGATGCAGATCAAAGATCATCGGCCTCGAAGTGCAGCACCCGCGCACCCCACCCAGCCAGTGACGCACCAAGTACGTGCTCAAAGCATTCTCTTGGTGCGATCACCCCCTCAAAAACAGGGCTTGCACCTCGTTGAGAAAGCGCCACCCGAGGGCCGTGGTCCGCAGTTTTGTCGGGTCCTCGACCATCAGACCGCGTGTTTGCGCTTGCCGCCAGGGTTCGCGCACCAGCGCCAGGCTGCAACCGGTGCGCTCTTCGAACAATGCCGCCGGCACGCCCTCGCGCAGACGCAAGGCATTGAGCATGAACTCGAAGCCCATCTCATCGACCCCGACTTCGCGCTCCTCGCCGATCGCGCCGGTGTCGAAGACCGCCTGCAGATAACGTTCCGGATGACGCAACCGCGCCTGGCGGATCACGCGCTCGGCGAAGCTGATCTTGCCGTGCGCGCCCGGCCCGACGCCGAGGTAATCGCCGAAACGCCAATAATTGAGATTGTGGCGCGACCGCCGCCCGGGCCGCGCATAAGCCGAGACTTCGTAATGCTCGAAACCGGCCGCCGTGGTGCGGTCTTCGATCATCGCCAACATCGCGTCGATGGCGTCTTCGTCGGGTTGTCGCGGCGGATATTTGGCGAAGACCGTGTTCGGCTCGATCGCGAGTTGATAGACCGACAAATGCGTGGGCGCGAAGCCAAGCGCCGTCTCGAGATCGCGCCCGGCCGCGACGGGCGTCTGGTCCGGCAAGGCGTACATCAGGTCGAGATTGAAATTATCGAAATGCCGCGCGGCGGCGTCGAGGGCGCGCCGGGCATCGTCGCCCGAATGGATACGCCCCAAGGCGTGCAGGCTGGCGTCGTCGAAGGACTGCACGCCGATCGACAAACGATTGACCCCGCTGTCGCGGAACGCGCGGAATTTATCGGCCTCGAAAGTGCCGGGATTCGCTTCGAGCGTGATCTCGGCATCGGCCGCGAGCGGCAACAAGGCGCGCACATCGCTGAGCAATCGATCCAGCGCCGAGGCGCTCAGCAACGAGGGCGTGCCGCCCCCGATGAACACCGACTCGACACCCCGGCCCCAGACCAGCGGCAGGCTGGCTTCGAGATCGGCACGCACGGCGCGCAGGTACAAGGCCTCGGGGAATGTCCGCGCCGGCGCTTCATGCGAATTGAAATCGCAATACGGGCATTTGCGCACACACCAGGGGAAATGCACATAGAGCGTCAAGGGCGGCAAGGCGCTCAACCGCAGCTCACCCGGCCGTAGATGCCGATCGGCCGCGCCCGCGTTGCGTTGCGCCGCCGACTCGGCCGGCCGGATCGGTATCACCCGCCCAGGCATGCGGACCGGCGCCTAATCGGCCGCGAGCCGGCGCACCAGCTCGCGCAAGGCGAGCCCGCGATGGCTGCGCGCGTGCTTGGCATGGTCATCGAGTTCGGCCGCCGTCAGGCCGGCCTCGGGCACGTAAAAGTGCGGGTCGTAGCCGAATCCGCGCGCGCCGCGCGCCTGGGCGACCACGCGACCGACCCAGCGGCCTTCGGCGATCGTCGGCAGCGGATCGTCGGCCGATCGCACGAAGACCAACACGGCGACGAAATAGGCGCGCCAATCGGCCTCGCTGCGCGCCTGGGCGCTCAAGCACTCGACCAGCTTCGCGTTGTTGCGCGCATCGTCCTTGGGCTCACCGGCAAAGCGCGCCGAATGCACGCCCGGCGCGCCGCCCAAGAACGGCACGCACAGCCCCGAATCGTCGGCGAGCGCGGCGCGGCCGGTCACCGCCGCCGCGTGCCTGGCCTTGGCCAGCGCGTTCTCGACGAAGGTCGGATGCGGTTCAGGAATTTCGGGCACGCCGAACTCGCGCTGCGGCAGCACGCGCCATTGCAGCGGTTCGAGCATTTGCGCGAACTCGCGCAATTTGCCGGCGTTGTTGGAGGCCAGGACGACTTCACGCACGGTTTGCGTCCTCAGGCCGCTTGCAGGGCCTGCTTTTGCAGCGCGATCAAATGCCCGATGCCGCGCTCGGCCAGACCGACCAGCGCATCGAACTGGGCACGCGTGAACGGCGCGCCTTCGGCGGTGCCCTGGATTTCGACGAAGCCGCCCGAACCGGTCATGACGATGTTCATGTCGGTCTCGCAATTCGAATCTTCGGCGTAATTCAGATCGAGCACTGGTTGGCCTTCGAAGATGCCGACCGACACCGCCGCCACATGATCGCGGACCGGATCGACGCTGAGCGCGCCGCTGGCGCGCAGCCGGCCGATCGCGTCTTGCACCGCGACGAAGGCGCCGGTGATGGCGGCGGTGCGCGTGCCGCCATCGGCTTGCAGCACATCACAATCGAGGGTGAGCGTGCGCTCGCCGAGCGCCCGCAGATCGACCACCGCGCGCAGGCTGCGGCCGATCAGGCGCTGGATTTCCTGGGTCCGTCCGCTTTGTTTGCCCTTCGCGGCTTCGCGATCGGTGCGCGTATGCGTGGAGCGCGGCAGCATGCCGTATTCGGCGGTCAGCCAGCCTTGGCCCTTGCCCTTGAGAAAGCCGGGCACCTTGTCTTCGAGGCTCGCGGTGCACAGCACGCGCGTATCGCCGAAGGCGACCAGCACCGAACCCTCGGCATGCTTGGTATAGCCGCGGGTGATCACGACCGGACGCAAAGCGTCCGCGGCGCGCCCATCGGGGCGCGCGAAAACGGATGAATTCATGGTTTCTGGGGGGCCGACTTGTTGGTCTTGGCAATGGCGCGGCGAATGTCGGCGATGGCGGATTCGATCTCGTCGTCGGTCATCGGCTTTTCGTCGGCCGCGCTGGTCCGGTGCGGCATCTGGATGGTGGAACGGAAGGCCTCGCCGACCGAGCGCGAGGACGGGAAGGCCGGATCGTCGGCGATGGTGTCGATGTCGTCGCCTTCCCAGGTCATCCCGATCGCGGTGACATTGTCCGAACCCGCGCCGGCTTCCATGAGCGCGTAATTGATGAGTTCGGGCACCACGCGCATGACCGAGTTGGTCCGGAACGCGGCGGCGATGATGTTGTCGGGCACCGAGCCCCACAACCCGTCGGAACACAGCAGCATGTGGTCGCCGGGTTCCATCTTGATCGGGTCGGACAATTCGATCATCGGCATCGCCGGCGCGCCCAGGCAATTGAACAGCCGGTTGCGGTCGGGGAATTCGTCGCGGTCTTTGTCTTCGAGCAGGCCGTCGGCGATCATCGCTTCGAGTTGCGAATGGTCGCGCGTGACCTGTTCGATGCGCCCGTCGCGGATCAGGTAGATGCGCGAATCGCCGGCATGGCCCCAGAACGCGAGCCCATGCTGGACGATACAGGTGACGACCGTGGTACGCGGCGATTCGGGCAGGCCGCGCCCGGCGCGATAGCGATGGATCTCGACATGCGCGGCCATCATCGCGTCTTCAAGGAACTGCTTGGGGTCCTTGATGGTCGGCTTGGCGGCCTTCTGGAACTCGGCGCCGATGGTCTGCACCGCGATCTGCGCCGCGACCTCGCCCTGCATATGGCCGCCCATGCCGTCGCAGACGATGATCATCAGGCAATCCTTGGTGTAGGAATACCCCATGCGGTCCTGGTTGATCTTGCGGCCGCCGCGCTTGCTTTCCTGGTAGATCGAAAAACGCATGTGTCGTCTCCCTGCACTCAGCGCCAATCGGTCGGCAAATCGGTTTCGGTCGCCGATGACGACCCGCCCGCGCCCTTGTTGCGATCGCCCCCCATGCCCACCATCCGCTTGAAGCGCTCGCCGATGCCCAGTTTTTCTTCCGGCTCCGATTCTTCGAGCAGGGATTTCTGGACCTGGAACACGCTTTGCGGGCGTTCCAGCGGATCGAGCTTCAGGCACCAGCCGATGAGGTCGAGCAATTCCGACGAGTAATACGACCGATGCTGCTTGAGCGCCGCCGGCATCTTGTCGGCTTGCCGGCGCGCATCGGCGGCCTGGGGCGGCGAGCCCGCGATGCAGGCGAATATCGACGCGCCGACGCTATAGACATCGGTCCAGGGGCCGAGCGTCGTCTCTTTCGCGTGCAGCTCGGGCGGCGCGAAGCCCGGCGTGTACATCGGATAGAGCTTTTCTTCTTCGGAAGTCAGTGTCTGACGCGCCGCGCCGAAGTCGAGCAGGATCGGCGTGGCGTCCGACCGCAGGTAGATGTTGGCCGGCTTCACGTCCAGATGCAGCAGTTTGTTGGCATGGACTTCACGCAGGCCGTTGAGCACCTGCGAAAAGATCTTGCGGATCGTCCCTTCGCCGATGATGTACTCACGCCCCGGCGTGTCGCGGCGGCGGATGATGAGTTCTTGCAACGAGCGCCCGGCTTCGTACTGCATGACCATGTAGACGGTGCCGTTGGCGCGGAAGAAATTCAGCACCCGCACCACGTTCGGATGCAGGATGCGCGCCAGCGCCCGCCCTTCCTCGAAAAAACACTTGAGGCCGATGCGGAAGGTCGCGAGGTTCTGCGGGACGATCGAAGGCTCGAGTTCGCCTTCGCGGCGCACCACGAGCGAACTCGGGAGGTATTCCTTGATCGCGACCGGGTTGTTGGCCTCATCGAGCGCGAGATAGACGATCGAGAAGCCGCCGGAAGAAATCTTCTTTACGATACGATACCCACCGAGGACGAGGCCCGCGGGTAGCGCAGCGTTTTGTTGTGATGCCATGCGTGAACCGGGGCTGTCGAAGTTGATTTGCGCGTGATTCGCTTGGCGCAACTCACGTCGTTGGGGCGTAGAGGACCCTGAATTGTAATTAATCGGCGCCTTCCGGCACCGGCCTTGCACCAGAGTTGCATCGATGCCACGCCATTCGGCGATCCGGCTCAGATGTAGCCGGCCTTTGATTCGCAGTCAACCAATTCATCCATGAGCCAACCCAAATCAGCCGCTTGCGCCAGCATGACGGGCTATGCCAACGCCCAGCGCGAATTCGCCGGCGGCCGCCTGTCGATCGAGTTGCGCAGCGTGAATTCGCGCTTTCTCGACCTGCAATTTCGCATGCCCGACGACTTGCGCGCGGTCGAACCCGCGTTGCGCGAGGCCATCACCCAGGCGATCGCGCGCGGCAAAGTCGAATGCCGGGTCGCCTTGCAACGTGTCGAAGGCTTGACCGCGGAAACCTCCGCCCCCGATCCGCAGGCCATGTCCCGTCTGTTCGAATGGCAGGCCGCGGTGCGTCGCGTCTTGCACGATGCCAGCCTGCTCAGCGTCGCCGACGTACTGCGTTGGCCGGGGGTCATCGCCGACACCTCGATCGATCCGGACGCGCTACGCGAGGCCGTACTCGATTCGGCGCGCACCTGCATCGCCGATTTCGTCGCCTCGCGCCAACGCGAAGGCGATCGTCTGCGCGATTACATCCTCGAACGCGTCGAACAGATCGCCCGGTTGGTGGCCGAGGTCAGACCGCGCCTGCCGGCCTTGCGCGAAGCCTACCAACGCAAGGTGTCGGACCGCATGGCCGAGGCCCTCGGCATGGCCGCGCCCAACGGCACGCCGGCCATGTCGCGCGAAGAGATCGCCGCGCGCCTGTCGGCCGAGGCCTCGATGTTCGGCATGCGCGCCGATGTCGACGAAGAGCTTTCGCGCCTCGATGTGCATCTGGCCGAAGTCAAACGCATCGTGAACAAGCCGGTCGCGGGCGGCATCGGCAAACGGCTCGATTTCATCATGCAGGAACTCAACCGCGAGGCGAACACCCTGGGCAGCAAGGCGGTCGCGATCGAATTGGCCGATGCCTCGATCGAGTTGAAGCTGCTCATCGAGCAGATGCGCGAACAGATCCAGAACATCGAATGACGACCCGGCGCGCGGCGTAAAATGCCGTTTTGCACGCACCACCTCACATGAGCATTCTCGAAACCCATTACGCGGGCAGCCTGTTCATGGTCGTCGCGCCGAGCGGCGCCGGAAAATCGACCCTGGTCAATGCCCTGTTGCAACGCGTCAGCAACGTCCGCCTCTCGATCTCGCACACCACGCGCCCGCCGCGCCCGGGCGAACAAGACGGCCGCGAATACCATTTCGTGTCGGTCGAAGAGTTCCAGCAGCGCGCGGCGGCCGGCGAGTTCATCGAGCATGCCGAGGTGCACGGCAACTATTACGGCACCTCGCGCGCCTGGATCGAAGACCAGTTGCGCGCGGATGTCGATGTGCTGCTCGAAATCGATTGGCAGGGGGCCCGCCAGGTGCGCGGCAAGTTCGCGGCGTCGTCGCGCATGGACGTCACCGGCGTGTTCATCCTGCCACCGTCGATCGAAGCGCTGGAAGCGCGTTTGCGCACCCGTGGGCAAGACAGCGAGCATGTGATCGCGCGCCGTCTGCTGGCCGCCGGCAGCGAGATCGCGCATGCGCCGGAATTCGAACATGTTATTATTAATCAAGACTTTGCGAGCGCTTTGGACGAGCTGACCAGCATCGTCAAAGCCACGCGCACGCGGTTTTCCGCGCAGCGTTCTCGCAATCGCGGACTGTTCGCCCAACTCGGCATCAGCGTTGGCGAAACCTGACAAAACACCAGCGTTTTCGTCGGTTCCTCGCCGATCTCCAGGAGAATCCACGCATGGCACGTATCACTGTCGAAGACTGCCTCAAGCAGATCCCCAACCGTTTCCAGCTTTCGCTTGCCGCGACCTACCGGGCGCGTCAATTGGCGCAAGGCCATACGCCCAAGATCGACACCAAGGACAAGCCGACCGTGACGGCCTTGCGCGAAATCGCGGCGGGCAAGGTGGGCATTGAAATGCTCAAAAAGGTACCTAGCTGAGCTCAATGGACCGGCCTGCGACGAGCCCCTCGACAGCCTCGGCCGCTCCGACCCCGGCGGGTTCCGCACAACCCGCCGTTCCCAAACGCGGCGCGCGCGCGCGCATCGCAGAACTCCCATCGATCACCGCCCACCTGACGCAAGCGATTGCGCAGGCCGGCACGGCGCTCGCGTCGGCGGTCCGTGACATCACGCCGCGCCGCAAGCGCGCCGCCCCGCAAGCGGCGCCGGCCGAACCGGCCAGCCCGGAACGCGCCGGTGTCGTCTCTTTCGCCTCGCTGATCGAAGCGCTCGGCTATCTGAACGAAAGCGATATCTCGCGGGTGCGCGAGGCCTACCGGTTCTCGGATGAAGCCCATCTGGGCCAGTTCCGCGCCAGCGGCGAGCCTTACATCAGCCACCCGCTCGCGGTCGCAAAAATCTGCGCCGGCTGGCACCTCGACGTCCAGGCCTTGTCGGCCGCGCTGCTGCACGATGTGATCGAGGACCAGGGCGTCACCAAACAGGAGTTGCTCGAACGCTTCGGGGCCAAAGTGGCGGACCTCGTCGACGGACTGTCCAAGCTCGACAAACTCGAATTCCAGAGTGTCGAAGACGCGCAGGCCGAGAACTTCCGCAAGATGCTGCTCGCGATGAGCCGCGATGTGCGGGTCATCCTGATCAAACTGGCCGATCGCACGCACAACATGCGCACGCTGTCGGCGATGGCGCCGTCCAAGCGCCGGCGCATCGCGCGCGAAACGCTCGACATCTATGCGCCGATCGCGAACCGTCTGGGCTTGAACCAGATCTTCCGCGAATTGCAGGACCTCGCCTTCGCGCACATCCATCCGATGCGCTACCAGACGCTCAAAAAAGCGGTCCTGGCGGCGCGCGGCAACCGGCGCGAGGTCGTCAACCGCATCCTCGAAGCGATCAAAGGCATTCTGCCGGCGGCCGGCATCGAAGCGCGCGTGATCGGCCGCGAAAAGACCTTGTACGGCATCTATCGCAAGATGCGCGACAAGCACCTGACCTTCTCGCAAGTGCTCGACATCTATGGCTTTCGCGTCATCGTCGAGAACCTGCAGCAATGCTATCTGGCGCTGGGCGCGCTGCACGGGCTGTACAAGCCCGTGCCGGGCAAGATCAAGGACTACATCGCGGTCCCCAAGCTCAACGGCTACCAGTCCTTGCACACCACGCTGATCGGCCCATTCGGCACGCCGGTCGAGTTCCAGATCCGCACCGAAGAAATGAACCACATCGCCGAAAGCGGTGTGGCCGCGCATTGGCTGTACAAGGCCGACGACGCGAGCTTCAACGACTTGCAGCAGCGCACCCATGTCTGGCTGCAATCGCTGATCGAAATGCAGCAGCAGACCGGCGATTCAAACGAATTCCTCGAACACATCAAGATCGATCTGTTCCCGGATTCGGTCTATGTCTTCACGCCCAAGTCCAAGATCGTCTCGCTGCCGCGCGGCGCGACCCCGATCGATTTCGCCTACCAGATCCATACCGGCGTGGGCAACGCGGCGATCGGCGCGCGCGTCAACGGCATCACCGTGCCCTTGCGCACCGAGTTGCACAGCGGCGATGTGGTCGAAGTGCTCACCTCCCAGCATGCCGCGCCGAGCGCGAGCTGGCTCGCCTTCGTGCGCACCGCCAAGGCCCGCTTCGAGATCCGTCATGCGCTGCGCACCGGCAGCCTCGCCGAATCGATTTCGCTCGGCGAACAATTGCTGCGCCAGGCGCTCGGTTCGGGCGGCGCCGATCTGGCGCAACTGACCGATGCCGACTGGGACAAGCTGTTGCGCGCGATGGGCCTGCGCACCCGCGACGAACTCTTCGCCGACATCGGGCTCGGGCGCCGCATCGCCGCGGTGGTCGCGCGCCGCATCGTCGGCGCCTGGCCATCGACCGCGCCGAGCGAAGGCATCGCCGCGGTCCATGCCGGCGACGTGCCGCATGTGGTCATCCGCGGCACCGAAGGCATGGCGGTGCAACTGAGTTCGTGCTGCTGTCCGATCCCGGGCGACGCGATCGTCGGCTATCTGCGCAAAGGCCACGGGATGATCGTGCACACGACCGATTGCGCCCAGGCCGCGCGCTTGCGCGCCAAAGATCCCGAATGGTGGATCGACGATGTGACCTGGGCCGACGACCTCGGCCACAGCTTCGACGTGCGCCTGCTGTTGCTGGTGCGCAATGAGCGCGGCGTGCTCGGCAAACTCGGCGCCGAGATCGCGGCGAGCGATTCCAACATCTCCAAACTCTCGACCGAAGAACATCGCGAAGAAGGCACGACCGAACTGCAATGCGTGGTCCAGGTCGCCAACCGCGTGCATCTGGCCAGTGTCATCCGCAATCTGCGGCGCCTGCCCGAAGTGCTGCGCGTCGCGCGGCCGCGCGGCTGAGCCGCCCCGCCGCACGCGGTTCGCATCGCCGGTTCGTCGTCAGGCACGGCACGCGGCGGGCGCCCCTCGTCAACCGGCACTCAGGCCCGGTCCGGATAGCGCACTTCGAGAATGTCGAGTTCCGACACGCCGACCGGCGTGCGCAAGGAAATGCTGTCGCCTTCGCGGGCCTTGATGAGCGCCCGGGCGATCGGCGAAATCCAGCTTACGAACCCGTGCGCCGGATCGACTTCATCCATGCCCACGATGGTCACCGTGCGCTCGGCGCCGGATTCATCGGCGTAGACGACCGTGGCGCCGAAAAAGACCTGGTCGCGGTTTTCCTGCAACGCAGGATCGACGACCTCGGCCAGATCGAGCCGCTTGGTCAGGAAACGGATGCGCCGGTCGATTTCGCGCAGGCGCTTCTTGCCGTAGAGGTAATCGCCGTTCTCGGACCGGTCGCCATTGCTGGCCGCCCAGGACACGGTGCGCACCACCTCGGGCCGCTCGACATCGATCAGATGCAGCAACTCCTCCTTGAGCCGCGCATAGCCGGCCGGGGTGATGTAATTCTTCGCGCCGGCCGGCAAGGCCGGGGCACCGACGTCTTCTTCGTCGTCGGCATCGCTTTCTTTGACAAACGCCTTGCTCATGCTGCGCCACGGATAACGGTTCGAAGCCCGTACTGTAGCCCGATCATCGACCGGCAAGCGATCGATGATCGCCCTGCGGCTTACCGCGCGTTCACCAGGCGCTAACACCGCTTTACGCGGGCCGGCGCGAGCATCGTCGATCCGAGCCCAAGCACCGCCCGACATGAAAATTCCCGCGAACCTGACGCGCCCGAGCGCGCTGGCGCTGTGCCTGCTGCTGGCCGCCTGCGCCTCCTCTCCCAAGGCCCCGAGCGACCAGCAAATCGCGGCGGCCCAGCAAGAAGCGCAAGCACTGGCCGCACGCGGCTACCCAAGCCCGCTCGATGCGGCCACCGAGCAATTCGTCGAAGTCTGGCAAGGACCGCAAGGCGCGGTCATGGCGAATGTGATCCTGCCGCGCGAAGTGCCGACGGCCCCGGTCGTGCTCTACCTGCCCGGACCGGGCGGCCCGGCCGACGAAGGCGAGCGCTGGCGCCGGGCCTGGGCCCGCGCCGGCTATGCCGTGATCAGCCTGCAATCGTCCGCCATGCCCCGGCCCTTGCCGGGGCGCAACGGCAACAATGCTCCCGTGGGCGCGCAAGACCGAACGGCCGCAGCGGCCGCGGACCCCGCATCCGCGGCGCGCGACGATGTCCCGCCGACCACCGCGCGCACCGCTGCGCACGCCAGCCGGCCGGACGAAGATCGGCCGCCTGGCGATTCCGCTCCAGGTGGCGCGGCGGGGGACCGGGGCGCGGTCCAGGCCGCTGGCGCGGTGCAAGCCCGCTGGGCCTTGGCGGGTTTTGCGCTCGAAGAGTTGGCGCGCCGGCAACGCGAGCACGGCGGCCCTTATGCCCGCATGGATGGCACGCGCATCGCGGTCGTCGGCTTCGATCTGGGTGCCGACACGGCGCTGGCCCTGGCCGGCGCCCACACCCGGCGTGACGATGACCAAGCCAGTTTGGTCGCGCCGACGGCGGTGCGCACGGTGATCGCGCTCGGGCCGTACGTCGATACCGCGCGGGCAAACCCGGCGCGGGTCTACGGACCGATCAGCCTGCCGGTGCTCACCGTCACCGGCACGGCCGATGCCGACCGTGCCGGCCTGGTTGACGACCCACACGCGCGGTTGGCGCCTTTTACCTTCATGCCCGCTGGCGGCAAAGGCTTGCTGGTGCTGGCGGGCGGCCTGCATGACACGCTGGCCGGGAGTCTTCAGCCCAGGCACCCCGGCGCCACGGACGAAGCCCCGGAACGCGGGCAAGGTCGGCGCTCCGGCGACAGCGGCCGCAACGGCCCGCCGTCCGGAGGCGGCATGGGCGGCGGCGGAATGGGCGGTGGCGGCCCCGGCGGGGGCATGGGCGGATCTGGTGCCGGCGGCCCCGCCAAAGGCGGCCGCGGCATGCGCGACGGCGACGATGCCGGCCCGGCGATCGAGCCCTACGCGCAATACGTGATCGTGGAACAGGTCACGACCGCTTGGCTCGATGCCCGGTTGAAAGACGACCCGATCGCGGCCGAATGGCTCGCGCGCAATACCGCGCGCTGGCTGGGCGCGCGCGGCGATTGGCGGATGAAATGAGGCGTGGTGCGGGCCGGTTCAGACCTGCATGTTCATGATGTCGGAATAGGCCTGGACCAGTTTGTTGCGCACTTGCACCGCGGCCTGGAACCCGATTTGCCCTTTTTGCATGGCGATCATGGTTTCTTCGAGACTGACCTTCGGGTCTTCCATCTGGAAACGCTGCTGAAGGCTTTGCGCCTGCAATTGCTGGTTGCTCACGCTGCTCAGCGCTTTGGCGACCGCATTGCCGAAGTCGGCACCGGCCGCGCGTTGCGTGGTGCTTTGGCTGGCGCGCTGGACTTGGGCCAGAACGCTGTCGACGGAACGGATCGAGTTCATTTGGGCACTCCTGGAGGTGCTGGCCGGTTTTGTGACGAAAGTCATGCCGGCCTTCCGATGGCGCCAATTTATTCCCTCGACCCCGGTTTTCCACCCTCAAGAAACGGCGGGAAATGCCGCCTTATCGGCGCTTCGCTCGGCCGCTCCATTTCGATAATGCGAATCAAGGCGCGGGCTCTGGATGCTGTTTGGACAGGCCCGCAAGGACGCAGAACCCGAAGGATCGAGTATTTCCATGGCCGACAGCCTCGCCCTCTCCGCGGAACGCCAGATAGCGCCGACGACGTTCGCCCGCTTTGCCGCGGCGCCCGCCCGTACCAAGCTCGCCCTGGGCGGCGGCGTGGCGGCGTTGATCGCGATCATGATCGCGGCGACCGCCTGGACCACCCAGCCCGATTTCAAGGTGCTGTACACGAACCTGGCCGACAAAGACGGCGGCGCGGTCATCACTGCGTTGTCGCAGATGAACATCCCTTACAAGAGTGAGGGCGGCAACACGATCCTGGTGCCGGCCGACAAGGTCCACGACGCGCGCTTCAAGCTGGCCTCGCAAGGTCTGCCCAAGGGCGGCATCGTCGGGCTGGAATTGCTCGACAACCAGAAGCTTGGCGCGACCCAGTTCCAGGAACAGGTCAATTTCCAGCGCGGCCTCGAAGGCGAACTCGCGCGCTCGATCCAGACCATCAGCGCGGTGCAGGCCGCGCGCGTGCATCTGGCCATCCCCAAGCCATCGGTGTTCTTGCGCGAACAACAACAGCCGACCGCTTCGGTGCTGGTGAACCTGTATCCGGGCAAGGCCCTCGATGCGGTGCAACTGGCCGGCATCACCAATCTGGTGGCGTCGAGCGTGCCGGAGCTTTCGACCAAGCATGTGTCGGTCATCGATCAGAACGGCAATCTGCTGTCGAAGAACGATGAAGTGAACACCAACGGTCTCGATCCGGCCCAGCTCGATTATGTGAAGAAGATCGAGCAGCAAACCGTCACCCGCATCGCGACCATCCTCGAACCCATCGTCGGGCGCGACAACTACCGCGTGCAGGTCAACGCCGATGTCGACTTCAGCCAATCGGAACAAAGCTCCGAGACCTTCAAGCCGAACAATGATCCGGCCCAGGCCGCGCTACGCAGCCAGCAACTGACCGAATCGGCCACGCGCGATGCCGCGGCTGGCGGCGTGCCCGGCGCGCTGACCAACCAGCCCGCCGCCGCGCCGACCGCGCCGATCGGCGGCCGCCAATCGCCGCAGACCGCCGCGAACGGCGCCGGCACCAGCGACAGCCACAAGGAATCGATCGTCAATTACGAGGTCGACAAGACCACGCGCGTGGTGCGCGCGGCCACCGGCACCATCAAGCGCCTGTCGGCCGCGGTGGTGGTCAATCATCGCCAATCGCGCAGCGCCGAAGGCGAAGTGACCTCGACCCCGCTCACCGCCCAAGAGATCGATCAGATCAATGCTCTGGTGCGCGAAGCGATGGGCTATAGCAAGGATCGCGGCGACACGATCAATGTCTCGAACGTGCCGTTCTCGATGAGCGATGAACCGCCGCTGGCCGATGTGCCCTTGTGGAAGGACCCGGCCAACGTCGCCACCGCGAAGGAACTCGGCAAATGGGCGGCGCTGTTCGCGCTGGCCGCGGTCGTGGTGTTCGGCTTCCTCAAGCCGGCCCTCGGCGCCTTGCGCAATCCGATGGCCAACGCGGCGACCGCCGGCGGGCCGGGGCTGATCAACGCCACCGTCGGCCCCGACGAGAACGAACGCGCGCTGCTGCCCAACCCGCAACAGAACACCGCCGCGATCGAGACCGTGCGTGAAATCGCCAAGAACGATCCACGCGCCGTGGCCAATGTGGTCAAGAGCTGGGTGAGCAAAGAATGAGCGACGACGGCGTTGACGATGCTGCAATCCTGCTCATGTCGCTGGGCGAGGAGCATGCGGCCGAAGTCTTCAAGTACCTCAGTCCGAAAGAGGTGCAGAAGATCGGCGAACGCATGGCCAAGCTGCAATCGATCCCGCGCGACAAGGTCGACCAGGTCCTCACGACCTTCTCGGAACAGGCGCTCGCGCAATCCTCGCTGGTGGCCGACACCGACGACTATGTGCGTTCGGTGCTGACCAAGGCGCTCGGCGACGAAAAGGCCGGCTACCTGCTCGACCGCATCTTGCAAGGCAAGGACATCTCGGGCATCGAAGGCCTGAAATGGATGGATGCCCAGACCGTCGCGGAACTGATCCGCAACGAGCATCCGCAGATCATCGCGTCGATCCTCGTGCATCTCGAACGCGACCACGCCTCGACCATCCTGCAATTGCTGCCCGAGCGGGTGCGCAACGACGTGGTGCTGCGCGTCGCGACCCTCGACGGTATCCAGCCGAACGCGCTCAAGGAACTCAACGACGTGCTCTCGAAGGTGCTCGCGGGCGCCGACAAGATCAAGAAGACCCAGCTCGGCGGCGTGCGCGCCGCGGCCGAAATGCTCAACTTCCTGGGCAGCACGGTCGAGGCGTCGGTGATCGAGAACGTGAAGGAACACGATCCCGATCTCGCGCAGAAGATCCTCGACGAGATGTTCACCTTCGACAACATCTTGGATCTGGAGGACCGCGCGATCCAGTTGTTGCTGCGCGAAGTGCAGACCGAGTCGCTGGTGGTCGCGCTCAAGGGCACCGACAAGGAATTGCAGGACAAGATCTTCAAGAACATGAGCCAACGCGCGGCCGAAATGCTGCGCGAAGACCTCGAAAGCAAGGGTCCGGTGCGGCTGTCCGAAGTCGAAGCCGAACAGAAGGAGATCCTCAAGATCGTCCGGCGCCTGGCCGACGAAGGCCAGATCATGATCGGAGGCGGCGGTGAAGAGCAATTCGTCTAGCCGCATCATCGCCGCCGAAGATCTCGGCAACGCGTCGGTCTGGAAGCTCAGCCGCTTGCCGGGCGCCGAGGTCAATGCCCACGGCCGCGATGCAGCCGAAGTCCTGAACGGTTCGCGCGCGCGCACCGTCGTGCCGGGCACCGAGCCGACCGACGACATTCTGGATCGCCGGGTGCGCGAAGCGCTCGCGCGCGGGTTCGACGATGGCTATGCCCAGGCCGAGACCGCGGTGCGCGCCGAGTTCGCGGCCCGTGAACGCCTGCTCGCGCCGATCGTCGAGAACGCGCGCCAGACCGCGGCCGCGCTCGACGAACGCGTGGCCCAACATGTGCTCGACCTCGCGATGGCGATCGCCACCCAGATCGTGCGCGCCGACCTCGCCATCGCCCCGCGCCATTTCCTCGAACTCGTGCACGAAGGCCTGGGCCTGATCGCCGAAGGCGTGAATCGCATCGCGGTCCATGTGAATCCGGCCGATGCCGAACTGGTGCGCGACGAAGTCGCGGAACACGATCCGCGCATCGTCGTCATCGAAGATCCGGGCGTCACCTCGGGCGGCTGCGTGTTCAAGACCGCGCACGGCGAGATCGACGCCACCATCGAACGCCGGCTGCAAGCCGTCGCCCTGCCCCTGGGCGCGAAGCTGCCGGCCCACCCCGTTCTTTCACCCGCCAGTGCCAAGGCCAGCGATGCTGATGCACCCGACCCCGCCGATGTCTGAGTCGCCTTCGCAAGAACGCGACCCGTTGCGGCGCTTCCTCGACGAATGCGCGGAGTTCGCGCGCTCGCAGCCGATGCTGCGCGCGACCGGGCGCCTGACGCGGGTCGCGGGCCTGGTCATGGAAGCCGTGGGCCTGCGCCTGCCGGTCGGCAGCACGGTCGTGGTGTCGCAAGGCAGCACCCAGTCGGTCGAGGCCGAAGTGGTCGGCTTCTCGGGCGACCGCCTGTTCCTGATGCCTTACGACGAGCCGGTCGGCCTGATGCCGGGCGCGGTCGTGCGGCCCAACGACATCGATGTGCCGACACCGCAATACGGGCCGTCGCAGAATCCGTGGCGCCGCCTCGAAGAGCGCGCGCGCATGCTGCCGGTGGGCTGGGAAATGCTCGGCCGCGTGGTCGATTCCAACGGCCGCCCGCTCGACAAGCGCGGTCCGCTCATCTGCCAGCACCGCCGTTCGCTGCGCAGCAAGCCGATCAATCCGATCGACCGCGCCCCGGTCGAACGCACCCTCGACGTGGGCGTGCGATCCATCAACGGCTTGCTCACCGTCGGCCGCGGCCAGCGGCTGGGCCTGTTCGCCGGCTCCGGCGTGGGCAAGAGCGTGCTGCTCGGCATGATGGCGCGTTTCACCGAGGCCGAGATCATCGTCGTCGGCCTGATCGGCGAACGCGGCCGCGAGGTCAAGGAATTCATCGAACAGATCCTGGGCACCCAGGGCTTGCGCAAATCGGTGGTGGTGGCCGCGCCGGCCGACGTGCCGCCGCTGCTGCGCATGCAAGGCGCGGCCTACGCGACCTCGATCGCCGAGTACTTCCGCGACGAAGGCAAGCATGTGCTGTTGCTCATGGATTCGCTCACGCGTTATGCGATGGCGGCGCGCGAAATCGCGCTCGCGATCGGCGAACCGCCGGCCACCAAGGGCTATCCGCCATCGGTGTTCGCCAAGTTGCCCACGCTCGTGGAACGCACCGGCAACGGCCCGAACGGCGGCGGTTCGATCACCGCTTTCTATACCGTGCTGTCGGAAGGCGATGATCAGCAAGATCCGATCGCCGACAGCGCCCGCGCGATCCTCGACGGCCATTTCGTACTCTCGCGCCAGTTGGCCGAATCGGGCCATTACCCGGCCATCGACATCGAAGCGTCGATCTCGCGCGTGATGCAACAGATCGTCCAGCCCGAACATGCCAAGGCGGCGCTCGAATTCAAGAAGGCGTTCTCGATCTATCAGCGCAACCGCGATCTGATCGCCGTGGGCGCGTATGTGGCCGGCGCCGATCCGGTGGCCGATGCCGCGATCGCCTTGTATCCCCAACTCGAAGCCTATTTGCGCCAGGACTGGCACGACCAGGCGAATTTCGTTTCAAGCGTCGCGCAGCTTCAAGCGCTGACCGCGCGCTGACCGGACTGATCGCTCATGAACACCAAGACCGCCGAAACCTTCGACTACCTGATCGGGCAGGCCCGCGAGGCGCACGACGAAGCCGCGCGCGTGCTGGCCGAAGCGATCAAGCACAAGCGCGACAGCCAGTCGCGCTACGACATGCTCATGCATTACCGCGGCGAATACCTGGGCCGCGCCAACACCGGGCTCGAACAGACCAGCAGCGTGCCGGGCCTGGCCCGTGTCGGCGCGTTCTTGGCCAAGCTCGACGAGGCGATCAACCAGCAGCAAGCCGATCTCAGCCTGCGCGACCAGACCGTGGTGCACGCCCGCGCCCTCTTGATGGCCGCCGACCGCAAGCTCAAATCGCTCGAGGTCTATGTCGAGCGCAAGGACCGCGCGGCCGCCGAGGTCGAACGCCGCCGCGAACAAAAGACCATGGACGAATACGCTCAACGCGCCGTACAGCGCGCTTCCGGAGGACGGGTATGAACACCGCCATCACCGCTTTGACCACGCCCGCCGCCGCAAGCAAGGGCAACACGAACGCCGCGAACGCCGAGGCGAACGACCGCGCCGACACCGCGGGCTTTGGCGCCGTGCTCAAACAAACCGTGAATGCCCAGCGTGGCGGGAACGAGAGCAAGACGCCAGCCAACACCAGCGATAAAAGCCAAGCCCCCGCCGGCGACAAATCGGCCGCCAAGACCGACGACGGCAGCGAGGCCAAAACCGATGACACCGCCGCGCAGGCGGACCCGAGTGCCGCCTTGGTGCAAGCCCTGGCGGCCCTGGGACTGACCCCGGGCAGCAATGCGGTCAGCAGCACTCCGGCCACCCGCGCCACGCCCGCCGATGCCACGGCCGACGCCGCGACCGGCGTCGATGCCGCCAGCGTCGCCGGCAAGGCCGCGCGCGCCACCAATGCGGCCACCGATCTGGGGGCCGGCACCAAAGCCGGCGGCAAGGCCGCGGCCGGCGCCGACGCGCTGGCCACCGACAAGACCCAGGCGGCGGCCGGCAGCGGCCTGCAAGCCCGCGCCGACACGCATGCCGACGCGCTGGGTGCGCGCGTTGCGCAAGCCTTGCGCGCGACCACCGAATCCGACACCAAACGCATCGGCACGGGCGACACCGCCAACGCACCCCGCTTCACCGACGTGCTGAACGGCCTCGCCAGTTCGGCGGCGCTCGCCGCCACCAGCACCGCCAACACCGCCGCCGCGAACACGCAGACCGCGGCCCAACAGACCATCGCCAGCCCGTTCGGCAGCGCGGCCTGGGCCAACGAGGTCACCGAACAGGTCCGCAGCTTCGCGCTGCAAAAGATCGAGGTCGCCGAACTCAAGCTCAACCCGCAGGAGCTCGGCCCGATCCGCGTCGAGATCGCGCTCGACAAGGGCAATGCGGCCATCCATTTCAGCGCCGCGCGCGACGATGTGCGCGACGCGCTGGCCCAGAACATCGGCAATTTGCGCGATGCGCTGGCTAATGCCGGCGTGTCCTTGCAGAACGCGAGCACCGGCAATTTCGGCGAAGGCCAGGCCTTCGCCTTCATGCAGCGCCAATCGCAAGGTGACGGTACGCGCGCCACGGCCGGTGGCGACGGCGGTAGCGATGGTGCGGCGGTCGCCACCAGCCCGGTCGCCGCGAGCCGCACGCGCAGCGCCTCGGCCGATGGTGTGGATTTGTTCGCGTAGCGTGCGGCGCACGCCAGAGAAGACGGCCCTTTTCTCCGCTTCTCGACGGAACGGGCCGCGGCGCAGCACGGACAATGCCCACTGAACCACCACGCATTCGACGGAGACCAGTGCCATGGCCGCAGCAGCCCCCACCGCAGACGCCGCAGCAGCGGGCGCGCCCGCCCCGAAGAAGAAGGGCAAGCTCCTGCTCATCCTCGGCATCGTGCTCGCGGTCGTGCTGGCAGGCGGCGGCGCCGCGGCCTTCTTCCTGATGAAGAAAAGCTCGGCCGCCAAGAACGCCGAAGAAACCAGCCATACCGAAGCCAGCAAGCCGCCGGTGTTTCATCCGCTCGAAGTGTTCACGGTCAACCTCGCCGATCGCGAGCGCGAGCGCTTCCTGCAAGTCAACATCGCGCTCGAAGTGAAGGATGCGCATGTGGCAGACCGCATCAAGGCCTTCAACCCCGCGATCCGCGACCGCATCCTGATGCTGTTGTCGAGCCAGACCGCCGAGCAATTGGCGACCGTGGAAGGCAAGGAAGCGCTGGCGCGCAACATCGTGGTGGTGGTCAACCGCGTGATCGCCGCCGAACTCGGCCCCAATGCCAGCCCCGAGGATCTGCCGGTGCGCGCCGCGCACTTCTCTTCCTTCGTGGTCCAGTAACCCGACCGGAACCCAGGTCATGGCCGACCAATTCCTTTCGCAAGAAGAAGTCGACGCGCTGCTCGAAGGCGTCAACGGTCCGGACGACAATGCCGAGTTGATGCCCGCCGATGGCGTGCGCTCCTACGACATCGCGAATCAGGAACGCATCGTGCGCGGGCGCATGCCCACGCTCGAAATCATCAACGAACGCTTCGCGCGCAATCTGCGCATCGGCCTGTTCAATTTCATGCGCCGCTCGCCCGAGTTGTCGATCGGGCCGGTGCGGGTGGTCAAGTACAGCGCCTTCCTGCGCGACCTGGTGGTGCCGACCAACATCAACATCGCGGCCGTGAAGCCTTTGCGCGGCAATGCCTTGTTCGTGTTCGAGCCGACCTTGGTGTTCGGCGTCATCGATTCCTTGTTCGGCGGCTCGGGCCAATTGCACACCCGCATCGAAGGCCGCGATTTCACGCTGACCGAGCAACGCATCATCCAGCGCATGCTCGATGTGGTGTTCGAGGAATATCACAAGGCCTGGCATCCGGTATACCCGATCGAATTCCAGTACATGCGCGCCGAGATGCACACCCAGTTCGCCAATGTGGCGACGCCTTCGGAAATCGTGGTCGCGACTTCGTTTCGCGTCGAGTTCTCCGACGTGGCCGCGGGTTCGATCCACATCTGCATTCCGTACGCGACGCTCGAACCGATCCGCGATCTGCTCTACAACTCGATGCAAGGCGACCAAGCCGAGCCCGACAAGCGCTGGCTCAACATGCTCAAGCGCCAGGTGCAGGATGCCGAGGTCGAACTGGTGGCGGTGCTCGGCAGTGCCAACGCCACGCTGCGCGATCTGATGCACATCAAGGCCGGCGATGTGATTCCGATGGATGTGCGCGAACTCATCGAAGCGCAAGTCGATGGCGTGCCGGTGCTCGAATGCAGTTACGGCACCCACAACAACCGCTATGCCCTGCGCGTGAACAAGATCCTCACCGCAGGTCAGGATCACAGCCACGAACACACCCCCCCGACGAGGACATCATGAGCACGACCGACCTGGATTCCACCGACGGCGCCGCGGCCGACGATTGGGCTGCCGCGCTCGCCGAGCAACAGCACACCGATCCGAACGCGCACGCGGCGACCCCCGCGGGTCCCGCCTTGTTCCCCGATCTCGCGTCCGGCCCCGGCGGCACGTCGTCCAATGATCTGGACATGATTCTCGACATCCCGGTGCAGCTCACCGTGGAACTCGGGCGCACGCGCATTCCGATCAAGCACATCCTGCAATTGGCGCAAGGTTCGGTGGTCGAACTCGACGCGCTGGCCGGCGAACCGATGGATGTGCTGGTCAACGGCACCCTGATCGCGCAAGGCGAAGTCGTGGTCGTGAACGAGAAATTCGGCATCCGCCTGACCGACGTCGTCACGCCATCCGAACGCATGCGCCGCATGACGCGCTGAACCCGGGAACGCCATGCACCCCGAACAACTCTCGCCCTGGCCCTCGGTGCTCGCGCTGGCCGCGGTGCTGGCCTTGATCCTGATCCTGGGCTGGGTCCTCAAGCGCGTGCGCGTGCCGGGCGTGAGCAGCGCTTTGCCGATGCGTCCGATCGGCTCATTGAGCCTGGGCGCGCGCGAACGCGTGGTGGTGGTCGAGATCGGCGACCAATGGCATGTGCTGGGCGTCACCGCGCAATCGATTACGCCGCTTTCGCAAATGCCCAAGCAGATCCTCCCCGATACGGTTAACGGCACGCCGGGCGCGAACTTCATGGCCCAGCTTTCACAAAAACTAAAACGCTGACATGGCCCGGTCTTTCCTTTCGCCGCAAGCGCGCCGTGTGCTGCCTTGCCTGACCCTCGCCGCGCTCGCGCTCGCGGCGCTCGAACCGGCATACGCACAAGCGGTCTCGCCCTTGCCCGGCATCACCGCCTCGCCCGGCGCCGGCGGCTCGACGAACTACTCGGTGCCGGTCCAGACCCTGATCTTCTTCACCGCGCTGACCTTCATCCCGGCGCTGGTGCTCATGATGTCGGGCTTCACCCGCATCATCATCGTGCTGTCGCTGTTGCGCCAGGCGCTCGGCACCCAGGCCACGCCGCCCAATCAGGTGCTGATCGGCCTGTCGCTGTTCCTGACCTTCTTCGTGATGGGGCCGACGCTCGACAAGATCTACGACGACGCCTACCTGCCCTATTCGCGCAATCAAATCACGATGGAAGAAGCGACCACGCGCGGCAGCGCGCCGCTCAAGGATTTCATGCTCAAACAAACGCGCGAATCCGACCTCGCGCTGTTCGTGCGCCTGGCGCGCACCGAACGGCCCAAGACCGCGGCCGATCTGCCGATGCGCGTCATCGTGCCGGCTTTCGTGACGAGCGAACTCAAGACCGCCTTCCAGATCGGCTTCATGATCTTCATCCCCTTCCTGGTCATCGACATGGTGGTCGCGAGCGTGCTCATGTCGATGGGGATGATGATGCTGTCGCCGGTGCTCATCAGCCTGCCGTTCAAGCTCATGTTGTTCGTGCTCGTCGACGGCTGGAACCTCATCATCGCCTCGCTCGTCACTTCGTTCGGAACCGGATCATGAATTCACAAGGCGTCCTGACCCTCGGCGCGCAGGCCATGCAGGTCATGCTGATGGTGGCCGCGCCGCTGCTGCTCACCGCCCTGGTGGTCGGCCTGCTGGTCTCGATCTTCCAGGCCGCGACCCAGATCAACGAACAGACCTTGTCCTTCATTCCCAAACTGGTCGCGATGCTCGTGGTGCTCATGATCGCGGGACCCTGGATGATCTCGATCTTCACCGACTTCATGCGCCGCGTGTTCGAGAGCATTCCGGGCGCGATCGGCTGAACCGCCCGCACGCCGGAGCGCGCGCGTGATCACTTTCTCGTTCGACACGCTGTGGGGCCTGTTCACGATGGTGTTCTGGCCCTTCGTGCGCCTGCTCGCGCTGTTTTCGTCGGCGCCGATCCTGTCGAACCGCGCGATTCCGACGCGGGTGCGCGTTCTGCTCGCCTTGTTGATCGCCCTTCTGATCGGCCCCAACATCGCGCCGCCGCCGGCCGGCGCCGATCCGCTCGGACTGTTGTTGCAGCAATTGCTGATCGGCATCATCGTCGGCTTCGCGATGCGCATCGTGTTCGCCGCGATCGAATACGCGGGCGATGTCGCCGGGCTTCAGATCGGCCTGGGGTTCGCGATGTTCGTCGACCCGACCAACTCGCGCCAGACCCCGCTGGTGGGCAGCTTCTTGAATCTGCTCGGGATGCTGGTGTTTCTGTCGATCAACGGGCATCTGATCCTGATCGCCTCGCTGGTCGAAACCTTCCAGGTGGTGCCGCTGGCCGGCCCGATCGACGGCGGGTTCAACATGTTCGCGATCGCGCAATGGGGCGGCGAAATCTTCCGCATCGGCTTTTCGCTCGCGCTGCCGATCATCACCGCGATCCTGCTGGTGAATCTATCGCTCGGCGTGATGGCCCGGGTCGCGCCGCAATTGTCGATCTTCAGCGTGGGCTTCGCGCTCACCCTCATCATCGGGCTGGTCATGCTGTATTGGCTGCTGCCCTATTTCGCGATGCCGCTCGAACAGCATCTGTCCACGCCCTTGTGGACCAAAACCCGCTGACGCCTCAATCGAAGGTGAAGGCGAAGAACACGTCGAGCGCGTTTTCGGTCCCGGTCAGGGTCTGGATGTACCAGCGCTTGCCCACTTCGTAGCGCAGTTTCGCGACCGTGCTGGTACCGGCCAGACTGCGCTCGAAGGTCATGTACAGGCGCCGCGACAAGCGCTTGCCCACCGTCACCACCGTGGTCTCCAACTGCGACTGGGAACTGCCGTTGGTGGTCGATCCGCTCGCGAGCGACGAATCGCTGCGCAAGGAAACTTCATCGATGCCGAAATTCTTGGCCAGGCGCGATTGCAGCGGAATGCCCTCGCCGCTCGACAACAATGCCCCGGCCGCGAGCGACAGCACTTGCACATCGTTGCGCGACGCCGAATCGAGGCCATGGCCGAGCGCGAGCCAGGACAGGATCTCGGTGTTCGACATCGACGGATCGGAATACAGCGTGGCCTTGGGCGTTCGCAGCGACCCCGTCACCTCGACCCCCACCGTGACCGGCAGATCGGGCCGCTCGGCGCGGAAATGGATGCCCGGATTATCGATCGGGCCGCTGAAACTCAATTGGCCTTTGGCGACCTCGAGTTCCTGCCCGTAGGCGAAATACGTGCCGCGCGTGCTTTCGATCCCGCCCTTGGCGCGCAAAGGCTGGCCGGCCTTGGCGTCGATCTCGACCGTGCCGGTCAGGGTCGCGTCCGCGCCATAACCCGCAACATCGAACCGGTCGCCGAGTTCGAACACCAGCGCCACATTGACCGGGAACGGCTTGCGCGTCGGGTCGGGGCCGTTCGGATCGTCGCCGCTCGCGAGGATCACATCGCTGCCGAGCGTCGGCGCGGTGGTGTCGCGCAAAGTCAGCTTGGCCTCGTCGGCGCGAAAGCGGCCGGTGACGGTCGATTGCCCGTTCGCGATATTGGCCCGCACCGCGCCCGACACCACCACGTGGTAGAGCGGATCGGTCAGGGTATCGAGATGGTCGAACGCGACGTCGATCAGCCCTTGCGGGCCTTTGTCTTCGAGATAGACGATGCCGCTCGCCGCGAGCTGGCCGCCGCGCCCCGCGAACACGAACTCGTCGAGCGCGATCTGCTTGTCGTCGAAGGCGATGCGCACCCGGCCGTCGGTGAGCTGGGCGCGCGGATCGAAGGTGCGCAGCGCGAGGCGCTCGCCGACCACGGTGCCGCGCAAGACCGGATTGGCCATGGTGCCGGTGCGTTCGGCATCGACGACCAGATGCCCTTCGGCGTTGAGCGGGGTTTCGACGATGAGCCCGAGCCAGGCCAGCGAATTGAGTTCGCCATTGAACTTCCATTCGAAGGGTGCGGTCCCGGCCACGCCCCAGCGCCCTTCGCGCCTGGACAACGCGGTATGCGCCGATGCCGTGAGCTCGCCGGCGCGCTTGGCCGCGAACTCGACTTGCGCGCGCACCTCGTTGGCCTGGGCGCGCGCCTCGATCGCCAATTGTTCGACCCCGAGCGCCCCCGACGCGAAATTGGATACCCAAAGGTCGCCGTTCTCGCGCGCCACATGCAGGCTGCCGTCGAGTTGATCGCCGAGCGCGAAGTCCCAATCGCCCTTGAGCGTGAGCGTGGACTTCGAAGTCTCGAAGGCCGGGAACCAGCGCGACAAGGCCTGCACGCCCAGATGCTCGAAGCGCCCGCGCGTGGTCAATTTGCCGTCGGCATGTTCGAGATGTTCGACATGGACATTGCCATCCGCAATCACGAGCGACAAACCATCGACCTGCTGGCGGGCCGGCCCGAGCACCACCGCCGCCGGTTCGGCGAGCCGGGTTGCGAGCCGCCCGGCATTGTCCACCCGGGTGATGCGCCCGCGCCAAGCCGATTCGCCGTCCTGCGTACTCCAGCCGCCGGTCGCCGCCAGCGTCGCCTCGATCGGCCGGCCATAAGCGCTGCCGCGCGCCTGCGCCACCACCTCGTGCGCGGCCACACTGCCGCGCGCTTGCAAAGTCGCTTGCGGAAAACGCGTGGTGCCGGTGTCGATCGTGGTGGCGGTGAAGTCGGAGCGCACCTGCCCGCCTTCGATCTGCAGATTGCCGCCGATCTGGGCGACGCTCAGGGCCGTCTTGCCCGCGCCGGCATGCAGATCGCTCGCATTGACGCTCACCACCATGACCGGCTCGCCCCCGGTGCCGAGCACCGTCGAATTGACCTCGGCCGAGCCCGACAGCGCGATGCCGGCCACGCGCGAAAAGCGGTCGAGCCGCGGCAGGCGCAACACCGACGACAACACCGCGCCATTGGCGCCGAAGCCGCCGCGCGCGATCAGTTCGTTCTCCGACATGTGCAATTGCGCTTCGACATCATCGAGCGCCGCATGCCCGTCGCGGGTCGAGAACAGGCCGCGCGCGACGCCATCGACCGCGATGCCGCCGATCGTGGTATCGGTCAGCGCCAGATCGATGCGCACCGCGGCCTCGGGCGCCAGCGTGCCGTCGAGCTTGAGCTTGCCGTTGACCCGCGCGTCGAGCCAGGCGGCGGCCGACGATTTGGGATCGACCGCGGTCACGAGCCGCGACGGATCGAAACCGGTGGCGCCGGCCTCGACGCTGAATTTGCGCGCGCCGTGGGTGTCGAGCCGGGCCTCGCCTTCGATGCGTCCGGCGCCCGCGCGCAATACCACCGGCGCGAAATGCAGCTGTCCTTGCGCCAGATGCAGCGTGGTCGCGAGTTCGAGTTCGCCACCGGCCAGTTTGGTTTCGGCCTGCAAAGCGCCGCCTTCGATCACGAGCTTGACCGGCCCCGACACCCGTACCGGCACCATGGCCGCATGGACGGCCTTGAGCGAAATCGTCTTGGCATTCAGATCGATGCGCGTCTTGCCGCCCGCGACCGCGATCTGCCCATCGAGCGCGCCGCCGTCGCTGACCACCGCGGCCAATTGTTCGAAGCGCACGCCCTGGGCATCGATGGCCAGCCGCGCGGTCGCGGTTTCAAGCGGGGCTTTCGCGTCGCGCAGATTGCCCGGCGTGGTGTTGCGCACTTCGATCGGGCCGCCGAACACGCCCTCATGCACGCCCAGCCGGGCGCGCGCGCTCAGCACCGCTTGCGGCATGGTCACACCAAAGGTGGTCAGCGGCAGGCGCTCGATACTCGCCTCGATCGTGCCCAAGGCATCGGCCGTGAACGGATGCACGGTCGCGCGCGCGATCAAGGGCGCCGCCTCGCGCTCGGTGAAACGCCCTTGCGCCTCGACCTGCAAGGCTTCGAGCGGTCCTTCGGCGCGCAGGCCCAGATCCGCGATCATGGGCACCGAGGGCAGGCCGGCCTTCAGATCGACGCGGGTCGCGAACGGCGCCTGGGCGGCGATGCGTCCTTCGCCCGAGAACACCAGGCCGAAAGCTTCGGTCCGGGCCAGCTCGACCGCGATCCGGTTCGCGTTGGCGCGCAACGCGCCATCGATCTTCGCGATCCGCGTCGTATGGCCATTCGATTCGATCAGCACTTCGCCGACCGCGAGGCGCTGCACGCGCAGATTGATCGGCAATGCCAGGCTTGCGGGCGGCTTGGCCGGTTCGCTCGACGCCTGATGCGAGACCACGCGCACCCGTTCGGCTTCGAGCGACGTGATCTGAATCAGGCGCGGCGGCAGCCAGAACCAGGCCACCGCCAGACGATCGATCTCGACCGACACCTTGTCGGAATCGAAACGCACCCGATCGATCGCCACGCCTTCGATCAAGGACCCGCGCACGCCATCGAGCGCGATCTTGCCGCCGCTGGCCTGGGCGATCTGTTCGGCGATCCAGCGCACCGTCGATTCGCGCGAGGCGAACCAGCCGCCCCCGACCACCAGCAGCGCCAGCAACACTAGGGTCCAGGCGAGCAAACGCGCGCCCCAATGCCCCAGGCGCGACCACCACGACGGCCGCGCGGGCGCGGACGCGGTCTCGGTGGGGGTCGGCTTCGCGTCGTCCATGGCTCAGAACACGATGCCCAACGAGAAATGGAATTTGAACGCGCGGGTGCGCTCGCCCCAGGCCAGATCGAAGTTGATCGGCCCGACCGGACTGCGCCAACGCGGCCCGAAGCCGTAGCCGGTGTTCAGCGTCATGTTGCCGGGCTGGTCGAAAGCATCGCCGGTCTCGGCGAACACGCCGGCGCCCCAGGTCTTGCTGAACCAATGGATGTACTCGGCGCCGCCGATCGCCAGATAGCGCCCGCCCACGATCGAGCCGCCGTCTTCGACGCCGATCGATTGGTAGTTGTAGCCGCGGATCGATTGATCGCCGCCGGCCCGGAACAACAGGTCAGACGGCACTTTGGTGCGGTTCTTGGCGGTGACCGCGCCGCCTTCGGCGCGCAAGGTCAGCGAATCGAGTTCGCCGACCGGCAGCACCACGATGGCCTTGCCGTAGGCGCGTGCGAAGGTTTCATCGGAACCGAGGTTCTGGGCCGCGACCGCCAGTTGCGCATTGATGACCCAACCGCGATGCGGATAGGCCAGATCGTCGAGATGGCGCTGGGTCCAGCTCACGCCCGGCGCGAGCGCGCGCGCGATGCGCCGTTCGCCGTCGGCGAGTTCCTGGACCGAGTAGTAGTAGCGCAGATTGACGCCGCGTTCGAATTCGCCGTCCTTGCGTTCGCGCTTGAGTTCGAACAACCCGGTCCGCGTGACTTCGCCTTCGATGTCGGTGCGCTTGAGGCTGAAGCCTGCGCCGTCCTGCCATCCGTCTTGGGCGCGCGGCAGACGCACCGAGGTTTCGAGGCTTTGTTCGAGCCGTTCGAGCTTGAGCAAGGAATCGAAGCGCCAACCGCGCTCGAACACGTTGTAATCGGAATAGCCGAATTGCACCCGCTCGCGGGTGTTCGAGCTATAGCCAAGGCCGATCTGGATGCGCTTTTGCTCGTTCTCTTCGACTTCGACCACCACCGGCACCTGCCCGTCGCGCACCTGGTCGAAATCGGCGATCACGCTCACGCTCTTGAATTGCGGCAAGGCCTGCAACTCGCTTTGCATTTCGAGCAGACGCGCCTGCTGGTAAGGCGCGCCGGCCGCGATCTGGGGCACGCTGCGCACCAGCGATTCGGGATAGCGCTGCAGCCCGACGATGCGGGTCGGGCCGAAGAAGCGCGCCGGGCCGGCATCGTACTGGAGCTTGAGCGCCACCTCGCGGGTCTCGGGCTGTACCCGCGCCTGCGAGAACATCAGGCGCGCATCGGGGAAGCGTTCGAGCAGGAAGGCGCGCAGGATCGCGGCCTTGCCCGCATCCCAATCGGCTTGCCGGAACCGGTCGCCCGGCTTGAGCCGGAACAGATCGGCCAGGCCGCGTTCGCGATAGAAGGCCTCGGCATCGGCCTTGGCGTCGCCCACCAATTCGATCTCGACACTCTTGACCAGCACCGCCTCGCCGGGTTTGGCCTCGATCGTCACCGCCCAGGGCTTGGCCTCGAAATCGAGTTCGGCCGTGACCTCGGGTGCGAAATAGCCCTCGGTGTTGAGCAGGCTCGTCGCCTGGCGCTGGGCGCGGTCGGCCAGCAATTCGAGCTGATCGCGGTCGATGTCGGCGTCGTACTGGCGGCGCACGATTTCGAGGTAACGATAGAGCAGCACCGCGATGTCGTCGGGCGCCTTGATCGTGACCGCATAGCGCTGTACGTCGCCGGCCACCGCGCGGGTCGGGTCGCCAGCCGCATCGGGCCATTGGGCGAACGCCGGGGCCGCACCGAACACACCGGCGCAGCAAAAGCAAAACGAAAGAAGGAGTCGACGGAACAACGGCACGCCCGATTTTAGCCGGCTGCGGCGTCGGCACGTTGCATCAAAGGTTTTCCAAATGCCGCGCCGCCTAGCCGAGCAGCTTGCGGTATTGGACGAAACCCGAGCGCTCGGCCACCTGATCGTAAAGCAACATCGCGTCGCGATTGGTTTCGTGGGTCAGCCACCAGACCCGCGAACATCCGTCGGCTTGAGCCTCGGCATAGACCCGTTCGATGAGCCGCCGGCCGATGCCGCGCCCGCGCGCCGCCGGATCGACGAACAAGTCTTGCAAGTAGAGATAGTTGCCGGTGGTCCAGCAACTGCGATGCGAGATCGTATGCACGAGGCCGACCGCGCGGCCGTCGAGCACGGCGAGCGTGCATTGCATGGGTTCGGCCGGATCGAGCAGGCGGGCCCAGGTGGTGCGCGTGACCGCCTCGGCGATGTCGGCCTTGTAAAAGGCCTGGTAGCCCCGCCATAAGGCGAGCCAGGCATCGTAATCCGCGGCCAGGGCCGGCCGCAGGCTGGGTGTATCGGGGGTCATGTCAGCCGTTCGGGTACTTCAGATTGGCCTGGTGGGCGAACTCGTTGGTGTACAGCGCCGAAAGATCGATCTTGGCCTTGCGCAGCCCTTCATCGAAGCTGCGCAAGACACGCAAGGCCGTCGCCGGCCCTTCTTCGGCCATCAGCCCGTCGGGCGAAAAGGCCGGGCGCACTTTGAGGAAGGCGCCGATGTAGATCGCGCGATCGCCGAACAGATAGCTTTCGGGCACGGTCCTGAGAATGTCGGATGGTCCGGCGGACTGGATCCATCGATTGGCGCGCACGATCGCATTGGCGAGCGCCTGGACGGTGTTCGGGTAGCGCTCGACGAAACCGATCGGCGCATACAGGCAGCCGGCGGGCATGAGCCCACCCAGAATGCGGCGCGACTCGTCGAGGCGGCGCAAATCGACGATCACCCGCACATCCTGGCTGCGTTCGAGCAAGGTGATGACCGGATCGAGGGTGGCGATCGCATCGATCTGCCCGTTGCGCACCGCGGCCACGGCGCCGGTCGAAGCCCCGACCCCGACCACCGTCACCTCGGCCGGCTTGATCCCGGCTTTGGTCAATAGATAATTCAGCACCAGATTGGTCGAAGCACCGAGCGCCGTCACCCCGATCCTGCGTCCTTTGAGGTCGGCCAGGGTTCGATAGCCGCGCAAGGTCCGGGTCGAAGCCGCCAGGACGGTTTGCGGCGCGCGGCCTTCGACCACGAAGGCGCGCAAGCCATGGCCGCGCGCCTGCATCGTGATCGCATGCTCGAACGCACCCGATCCGACATCGGCGCTGCCGCCGGCGACCGCCTGGATCACCTGGGCACCGCCCGAGAAATCGACCACATTCACTTCCAGCCCTTCGGCCTCGAAATAGCCGAGTTGGCTGGCGATGGTCAGGGGCAGGTGGTAGAACAAATGGCGGCCGCCGACCGCGAGCGTGATGCGATGCCGTTCGAGCGTCTGGGCGCGCGCCAACGTCGGAACCAATCCGGCTGCCGCCCCCGCCCGCAAGAACCGACGACGATCCACTGGCTTATCTCCGATCCGCCGCTGCCTGTGCGCTTAATTGGGCCGGTGCACGACGCCGTCGGCCAGCCATTGGGCAATCCGCGCGTCATCGTAGCCCAGACCGCGCAGCACTTCCTCGGTGTGTTCCCCAAGCCGCGGGCCGAGCCAGCGGGTCTGGCCGGGCGTGGCCGACAATTTGGGCACCACCGCCGGCAGTTTGACCGGCGTGCCGTCGGCGAAGGCATGCTGCTCGAACATGCCGCGCGCGAGGAATTGCGGGTCGCGCATCATGTCGGCGATCGAAAAGATCTTGCTCGCCGGCACTTCAGCCGCTTTGAGCACCGCCAGCGCTTCGTCGATCGCGCGCGCCGAACACCAGGCCTGGATCGCCTCGTCGATCTCGAGGGTCCGCGGCACCCGGCCGTCGTTGGTGGCGAGTTGCGGATCGTCGGCCAGATCGGGGCGCTCGATCGCGAGCATCAACCGTTTGAAGATCGCATCGCCGTTGCCGGCCACGACCAGATTGTCGCCATCGGCCGTGGTGTAGGTATTGCTCGGCACGATGCCCGGCAAGGCACCGCCGGTGCGCTCGCGCACAAAGCCCGCCACATCGTATTCGGGCACCAGGCTTTCCATCAGATTGAACACGGCTTCGTACAGCGCCACATCGACCATCTGGCCGGCGCCGCCGCCCTGCCAGCGGGGCGCCGCGCCGGCGCCCGGCGCGAACCGCGCCCGGCCGCCGGTCGCGTTGCGATGGTGCAAGGCGAGCAAGGCGCCGTTGACGCCGTGCAAGGCCGCGATCGCATCGCCGATCGAAATGCCGATGCGCAGCGGCGGTCGATCGGGAAAACCGCTCACATACCGGATGCCGCCCATGCTTTCGCCGACCGCACCGAAGCCCGGTTCACCGGCCATCGGCCCGGTCTGGCCGTAGCCCGACAGCCGGACCATGATGCACGACGGGTTCAACGCCTTGAGCTGTTCATAGCCCAGGCCCCATTTTTCCAGCACGCCGGGACGAAAGTTCTCGACCACGATGTCGGCCTCGAGCGCGAGCGCGCGGGCGATCTCGCGCCCGGCGTCGCACCCGAGGTCGAGCGCGATCGATCGCTTGTTGCGCGCTTGTACGCTCCACCACAACGAGGTGCCCTGATGCAGGATGCGCCAACTGCGCAAGGGATCGCCGCCCTTGCCCTGGGCGTCGGGCACCGATTCGACCTTGATGACCTCGGCGCCGAATTCGCCGAGCATGCGCGCGCACAAGGGGCCCGCGATCAAGGTGCCCAGCTCCAGGACTTTGACACCCTTCAACGCGGCCTGCGCGGTCTGGTCCGTCACCTCGTTCCCTTTCTTCGATGGCCTGCCTGCGCGAAGCGCGCGCATCCGCCGGATTATCGGGCCATGTGGCGGCACCGCCAAAGTCCTTCCCGATCGTGTGCTTTCGCACTGCGAAAACCCGCGTGGCCGGTGTAGATTCGACGCATCGTTTGTTCGTCCCCTTGCTCCGCATGCCTCCCGCCGCCGTTCCCGACCTCCTCCCCCAGGCCGAAGCCATCGAACGGCTGCGTCAACGGTATGCCGCGCTCGAAGTGCAATTGTCGGAACGCACCTGGGCGCTCGAAGAAGCCTTGCGCGCCGCCGAGGAGGCCGCGCGCGCCAAATCGAACCTGCTCGCGGTCATGAGCCACGAGTTGCGCAATCCGCTGCATGCCATTCTGGGCATCGCGCAGATCCTGGGCCGCTCCACGCTCGACGGCACCCAAAGCCGCCATGTCCAGACGCTGCGCGAATGCGGCGATGCGCTGCTCCACCTCATCAACGACATCCTCGATTTTTCCAAGCTCGAATCGGGGCGGCTGCAACTCGAATCGACACCTTTTGAGCCCGCCGACCTGCATCGCCAACTCGAGGCCATGTTCGACGGCCTGCGGCTCGAACGCGGCGTGACCCTGCGCTTTGCCATCGACGAACGCGTGCCCGCGGTGCTCAAAGGCGATCCGGCCCGCTTGCGCCAAGTGCTGATCAACCTGATCGGCAATGCGCTCAAGTTCACGTCCAAGGGCGGCGTGATCGTGCGTTGCGAGGCGGTCGGCCAGGCGGCGCGCAACGATGTGGCACAGATCGAATGGTCGGTCACCGACACCGGCATCGGCATCGCGCCCGATCACATCGAACATCTGTTCCAGCCCTATGCCCAGGCGCACAACGCGATACACCGCGCCTACGGCGGCACCGGCCTCGGGCTTGCGATCTGCGCCCGGCTGGTCGAAGCCATGGACGGCAAGATCGTCGTACGCAGCGTGCCCGAAAAAGGCAGCCGTTTTTCGTTCACGGTGCCGCTCGCCCTGATGGAAGAACAAGCGCCCAATTTCTCCAACACCGCGATCCTGTCGCAGCTCAGCAATGCCCAAGGCGTGCCGGGCCTGCGTCCGTTGCGGGTGCTGATCGTCGACGACGACCGGCTCAACCTCATGGTGACCCACACCTTCGCGAGCGAGTTCGGCGCCATTGCCGAAGAGGCGGTCGACGGCTTCGAAGCCGTGGAAAAATTGCAGAACCATGGCGGCACGCCGTTCGATCTGGTTCTGCTCGACATGAACATGCCCGACCTCGACGGCCCGGGCACCGCGCGCATGATCCGCGAGCTGTCGCTCGATCATCAGCCGCGCATCATCGCCGTGACGGCCAATGCCGGCGCGGCCGATGCGCAACGCTGCCGCGAGGCGGGCATGGACGATGTGCTCGTCAAGCCCTACCAGCGCGAGCAGTTGTTCCACATCCTGGGCACCGCGCTCGACATCTTGCACGGCTTGGCCTGAGCGCAACGCTAGGCGGCGCGCAAGCCCAGCCGCGCGAGCGCCCGTTCATGCGGGCGCGCGAGGAGCGACATCGCGGCGCAAGCGCCGATCAACGCGAGCGTCATGTCCATCTGGGTGTCCCAGACATCGCCCTGGGTGCCGAGGAAGGCCGCCGCGCCTTCGGCCGAAATGCGCCCGGCGATCATCTCGATGATCTCGTAGGCGCTGCTGACGAACATCGCGGTCGCGATGCCGAGAAAGCCGAGCAGCGCGCCGGGGCGCATGCCGCTCGCCCGCACGATGACCTCGCGCGCGATCAACGCCGGCACGAAGCCCTGCGCGAAATGGCCGATGCGGTCGTAATGATTGCGCGCAAAGCCGAACCAGTCCTGCATCCAGAACCCGAGCGGCACTTCGGCATAGGTGTAATGCCCGCCCAGAATCAGGATCAGGCAATGCACGCCGATGCAGGCGTACAGCAACGGCGTGAGCGGCCAACGGGCGCGCGTGAACCAGAGCAAAGGCAAGGCGATCATGACCGGGGCGGTTTCCATCACCCAGGTCGGCAGATCTTTGCAGCCGAAGATCGACAGCACGAGCGTAGCCAATACCACGACACTGCCGGCCGCCAGCCAGACGGGCGGACGCGCCATCGTCATCGGCCCCATCCGTAGAACGAGAGCCCCACGGTGACGAAGCGCGAATCGGACACTCCGGCCTGATCGCCGACCGTCAGATCGAGGCCGACACGCTCGGACAACAACCACCAGCGCGCGCCGACCGTGCGGGTGGCGCTCGAGCGGTCGTCGCCGAGCACCTCGCCGAACAGCAGGACTTGCGGGCTCGGCGACCAGGCCAACGCCACGGCGTACAGCGTCGCGTCGCGCCCGTCGCGCTTGCGCCGCTCACCGCCGAGGTTCAGATGCAAGGCCAGGCCGTCGGTCAACTCACGGGTTGCGATCGCGGTCGCGCCATAGGTATCCGACTCCCAGCGCGCGCCGGCGGCGGTGCGCGCGGCCGCGGCATTGGCCTTGGCGCCGAATTGCCAACCGGCCGTCGCGAGCCCCGGAAAAACCGACTTGAGTTGCGCGCCAAGGGCGTAACGGTCGCCGGTCGCGGGGCTGAAACGGATCGCCTCCAGGCCGACCTCGACGGTCTCGCCCACACCGCATCCCGGCGCCAGATGCGCTTCGCGCGCGTCGTCGGCGGATTGATACCAGGACTCCATCTGGCATTCGCCGGGTGGAATCGTCGCCGCATCATCGGTCGACAACGGCCGCCCGGCTTGTGCCGCCCCGGCGGCGCACATCAAGGCGCCGCATGCCAGCCATCGAAGCATCCATTCCCCCATGAACCGATCGATCTGGGGCGAAACAATGCCTGCACTTGCGGTTTCGCGCCAGAGGTCCGGCGCCGACGCCACAACAACGACCTGCCCTATTCCCGCCGCACACAGACCGCGACGAATAGCGCGCGCAACACGCGCGACCGCACCGCTAACAGACCCTCAATTTCAAACTTGTTCGACGCAACGCCAATATTCCGGTGTGTGCCGGCCCTGCGTCGGCATGCGGCGGCATTGCGAACACCGTGTGGCGGCCACGGGAACTGCCTCGGTCAAGCGTGTGTGCCCGTGTTTGCGAAAAATGATTCGTATTCCTTGGCGAAGCTGGCCTTGAACTTCTCGAAGCTAGGCACTTCCTCTTTCCAACGATCGGTCTTGGCGTACCACTTGCGCAGCCGCGCGCACACGAATGCATTGCCGCGCGCGGTCAGATCGACATCGACGAGGTAGAACAGGCTGGGCGCCTGTTGATACCGATCGAGCAGGTCGACCGTGGTCAGACCGGCTTCCTGTAACACCGCCGCCACCGCATGCGACGACGCCAGTATGCGGTTGCGATACGACGTGTTCTTGTTTCTGGTGAGCAGGGAGGCATTGGACACATGGCAGTCGCCCTTGCTCTCCACCTCGGCGTGGAAGGCATCGCAAGCGTGGCATTCGAGCATGATGAAGGTCATGCCCTTGGCCGCCGATTCAGCGATGAATTGCGCCTGTTCGGCGCTGGGCGAAAACGCTTGCGAGCAGCGGGGATTGGAGCATTGAATGGTCTGCGTCATGCCGCGATTTCCCAGCGCAAGAAGTTGCGCGATGCGTCCTGGCCGTTCATCGAATCGAACAGGCTGGCTTCGTCTGGATCCGCGACGACCCGGAAGCTGTCGCGATCGGCAGCCTCCACCTTTCGGGTGCCGAAGTAGACGTTCTTCCGGTCCCGGGAATACAGGCGATTGAGCAGTTCCCAGGTGTGCGGATCGGCGCCTTGGATGCGAACGCCTTCGAGATACACATGTGATGCGTCCTTCCCGTACCCGTAGTCGAGCGAGATGAAGGTCTGGGGCTGCTTGCAAGCCCTGACGACCGTGGCATGCGCTGAACTAATCGAGCAATCGAACCAATACACATGCAGGTCGTCGCGACCATAACCCGCCTTATAGCCGTCGCTTTCGGCGTCCTTTTTGTAGGCGAACCGATCGCCATCGTCCAAGGCCACAAACTGCGCCGGATGCACGACCTTGGCATTGCCATACGGGGTGAGCACGGTGCCGGGGTCGCCAGCAAATACCGCGCTGTAGATCTTGAAATCCGCCGCCGACAAGCCCTTGACCAACACCCCATTGCGAAAGATCGATTCACGATCGACGAGATAGGCGCAGGCCGCCGTTTGATCGTTCAGCGCACGCGCGCTCTCGAGGTCGGCCGCGACCTTGCGCTGGCTCTTGCGGTGGCCCCGGCTGCCGTTCCAGATGAAGAAAAGACCGCGACGATTCCTGACATAGCAGGACGCAAGTCCGGCTGCGGTATTGAGCACCTCGACGTCGCGCAGATCGATCTCGAGACGCACCGTCGGTGAAATGGCCGTCTGGATGTTGGGGTAATGCCCGACGCGTATCTCCACCTGGAAGTCGATCGTGCAAAGCGTGCCGATGGCGTCCCAATGATCGAACAGGCTTTGGGTCAGATCGCGATTCTCGGATTCTTCGTAATAGACGGTCTTGCCGTTGATGAGGAAGCCGCAATAGCCGTGTTCGATGATCGGTTCATGTGGTTCGACGTCGGTGCGCGTCAAGGCACAGCGAATCGGTTCGTCGAATTCATAGCGCGTCTTGTTGGTCTGAAGTTGGATCCGCATGATCTGATGGCAACGATAAGTTCGATGCCACGCAGTGTCCCGACTTGCGCTGCGACGATCAAGGTCATTGGCGCCGCGCGCGTCTTGTTCAGCGCCACAGGCGCACCTGCCATGGCACCGACGGGTCATGGAGACGCCGGACTTGCGCATCGAAGAGACAGATCGTCGCCCATAGCCTCGCCGCCTTTGCGACCTCCGAAAACACGCCATCCAGCGCGCTCGCGCGAACCGCCCCGCCATTCCAACGGCCCGCCGTGTTCCCAACCGCACGATCGGCGCATCGCCTTGGCCGACCAGGCCGCGACGGTCGGCGGCTCGACGGCGAACGCATGGGCTCTCGTCCAGTAAAGACTGGTCCCGCCATCGCGGCACGTCCACGACGTCAGCGTCGTCATGGGTCGCGAACCTGTGTTCGCTGGCGTGGCAAGCGCGTCGAGCCCGCGACGACCCGCGGCGCAACGATCACGCGCGGTCGGTTCTTCGCAAATCCCTCAATTGGACCGGAGATCCTGAATGCCGGTTCGGCCAAGGCTGGACCAACGCCGAGCCAGATCCGACTTGCGCGCGACCAGTTTGTCGGCCAGCGCCTCGCTGCCGCCGTAGGCGGCGACCGTCGCGCGCAGGGCGGCCTCGGGAATGCGCGCGACGACTTCGATCGCGTCGCGCAACTCGTCATGGCCGATGGGGCCGAACAAGCGCATGGCGTGCGGATTGTCGGGGTCGGTGCGCAAGGCGTCGAGTTCGCCG
>JADHEF010000350.1_pt1 | contig 52861 bp, 51 predicted proteins | sample 8952391 | NCBI WGS metagenome assembly JADHEF01 (sample SAMN16124439, study PRJNA663245) | bioreactor sludge metagenome | isolation source: sludge (nitrite) | place: India:Bengaluru | collected 2019-02-28 | reverse complement strand
CCCGAAGGGAGGACAAGAAGTGAGCTTCTCTTCGCAGTACGCGCCGGTGACGCACGCGGCGAACGGGGTCGCGACTCAGTTCGCCTTCTCCTTCGCGATCATCGCGGGGAGTCAGGTGAAGGTCACGCTCATCGACTCGAGCGGGAACTCTTCCACGCCTGCGTACACGGTCAGCGGTAACCTGACCGGTGGCACCGTGACTATTACGCCGGCCCCGACATCCGGCAGCACAGTCAAGATCGAGCGTCAGACGGCGTTGACGCAGGCCTACGACTTCACGGCCTACGGCGCCTTCCAGCCTGCGACCCACGAGCAGGCGTTCGATGCGGTGGTGATGATGCTGCAGGAGCTGTTCCTGTCTGCTGCGGCATCGACCGAGCTCGAGACGCTGGACACCTACACCATGGTTACCAGGCCGGCGGCCTCCGCGGCGTTGGCTGGCAAGCGAATCAGGGTCAAGGACGCGGGCGTCGACGAGCGCCTGCAATACTGCTACCAGAAGGCCGACGGGTCCTACGACTGGGTCGACATCTTCGCGGGAGGTATCTGATGATGAAGAAGGTCGTGGTCATTCTGCTCGCCATGCTGATGGGCGTGGCACTGGGTCAGACGAGCAACGTGGTCTCCGGCCCCGCCAACCCTGTCGTGGGCGCATCGTGCGGTGCTGCGCGTGTCGCCTTCTCCAGGTCCAGCGGCCAGCCGTTCTACTGCGTGGACGACGACCTGGACGGGGTCACCACCTGGACGACCAGGGCTAACTTCAACGTCAAGGCGTATGGTGCCAAGGGTGACGGTACTACCGACGACACGACCGCGATCCAGGCCGCGATCACGGCCGCTGCCGCGAACAACGGCACGGTCTCCTGGTCCGGCGGCGGCGGCGTCTACTTCCCGGCGGGCCGCTACGTTGTCTCTGCACCGTTGACGATCCCGCGTACCGACCGGCCGTCGTTGATCCTCGACGCCGGCCCGCTGGTCCTACGCGGGGACGGCTTCGCCTCGTCGTTGCTGCTCGCAGCGGCGACGTTCCCTGACAACCGCGCGGTGATCGAGTGGGAATCGTCCGAGAAGATGTCGCTCTGGAACGGTATCCACGATCTCGCAATCCGAATCCCGTACATGGCTGGTAAGTCGGGCATCTGGGCCGTTCACTTCGATCTCGTTGGAGCACCGGCAACGCTCACTGACCTGTACAAGCAGCGCTTCATGCTCGAGACCCGCAATGTCGTGGTCTATGGCGACAACCGGACGGCAGCTGGCGGATTCAAGCTCGAGGGCAACGTCTACATGGGGCGGTTCGTCAATACCGGGCTGGACCTCGAGATCGACTCGACGGCCAACATGACGCGTGACTCGATCCTGTTCAAGTTCGACGATGGCACGATCAACGAAGCCTGGTCGGACCAGAACGGCTGCTCGACCTGCTACTTCGAGGACATCCATGTCGGTCGTGACCGCGGTCTCGGCGGCCAGCTCATCACGGGGAGCCTGTACCAGTCGACCATCATGCGCGCCGTGGCGATTGCGCCCAACTACGTCGCTGGTGCGGCGTACCTGGATCTGAAGAAGTCCTTCAACACGCGTCTGATCAACATGCAGTTCGAGGGCTACCCCACCGGTGCAACACCACCGACCAGCCCGATGATCTTGGTTACTGACTCCTGGAACGTCGACTTCGAGAACCTCGCGCTCGGCTGCCCGCCCAACGTCAACGGCAAGGACGGCGTGTCGTTCGTGAACACTTCCGCGTCGAGCGTTCGTTTCGCTGCGCATGAGACGGGTTGGTGCGGTTGGCAGTACTACGGCAGCAAGAAGAAGATGCTGCTCGACGTGAACTCGCGGCACAATACGATCTGGATCCCGTCGGCTGGGCCGATCGCGAGCGAGATCAGTGACCTGGGTACCGACAACAACTGGGTCGGCTTCGACTACAACCTCGAAGCCTGGGCGGCGGGCGGGACGCGTTACACACCCAGCCTCACGTTTCCAACGGCTGGTCAGTCGGTGCTCTTTACCGACGGGTTCCTGCGTGACAACGGGCACCTGACCATCGTCTGCGATTCCGACAACTCGAGCTCCACCGCAACCGACTACTGCGACATCGATCCCGACGGCTCGGGAGACGTCGGGCTCCTTCGCATCGCGTCCACCGCGGTTTACGGGACGCGCGACGGTGACCAGACGTTCGGGTCCAACGGCAACCTGTATCTCATGGCTGACCGCGATGGTGACGATACGGCAACTCAGCAGATCATACTCGGTGCTGGTGGTAACAACCGCTGGTTGTTTGACCGCGTGGCCGGCCCCGAACGACAGCGTCTGCTGGTATACGGTACTCAAGGGAGCATCACGACCTACTGGCGTGACCTTGCCAGCGGCGCTCGCACGATCTACTTCCCTGACACGGGAGGTGACCTCTGCGTCTCGTCGCTTGCCAATAACGGTATCGATCTCGTGAACAGCGTGTGGCTTGCCAGCAACGGGATCATTGCCGAGGGGTCGAGTGCAGACGCCAACGAAACGACGGTCTCGTTCACCAACCCGACGGCGGATCGGACGTTCACGGTTCCTAACGCGTCTGGTACAGCGACGCTGTTCTCCGGCTCGGCTGCGAACGGTGGTCACGTTCTGTGGGGAACCGGTACGACGACCTGCACGACGATCTGCACGAACGCCGGCGGTGCCGCGTGTGACTTTGCGTACCACCTCAACACCGGCACGGGCGCGCGTACCTCGTCTACGTGTTCCGACGCGACCAACGAGACGAAGGAGTGCTTCTGCCGATGATCATCATGATGTGTATCCTCGCCCTCTGCTCCAATGACCCGTTCCCATTGGGGGACGAGATCATGGTCTGGGACCCTGTCGAGCTGGGCGTCGTCTCGTACTACGAGACGTGCCGATTCGACTTCGATCCACCGATCTGCATGACGACGATAGACACCGCAATCCTGGTCAGCGGTACACCGCTCATCCAACCTAACGACACCGCGTACTTGCGCGTGCGTGCGTGTAACCATACGAACCAGACGCAACCGCCCGGGTGTTCTGACTGGTCGGCCGAAACCGTGGAGTTCCTGCCATACGCGTGTTTCCGCGGCGAGTACGAGGAGCCGTGTTACCCAGGCGCGCCTCAAAGATTTCCGCACATTCCGTGGAGCGGGGTCAATGAGAACTGACGTCTATGACGTTGTACGTGGCGACATCGATCGCGAAACGGCGGTCTCGGTTTCGCAGGACATCGCTGAGACCTCCACTCCGGTCAGCGCCGGTAACTTCGTCCATCGGTCTGGCGACACGATGGGCGGTCAACTGTCGTTCGACACGGGCATCGCGCAGCCGCCGCTTGTACTCTCAGTCAATGAGCAGGGTCAGACTGTCGTTGGTTTCGACGCCGATACGGTGGATGGTGTCCACGGCTCAGCGCTTCTGACCAATGACGCGGACCAGACGATTCCCTGGGCCTGGACCTTCAAGATTCTCGCTGTCAACGACCCAGACGACTCGTTTGGCATGGGCGCGCCCGGTGGTGTCTTCGGTGGCCTGGTGCCAACGATGGACAATGCGTTCGACCTTGGGTCGGCGTCCTATCGTTGGCAGGATGCTTACGCTGCGCGGGTCTACACCGGCCGCGTTGACGCGGACACCGTGGTCGTGGGATCCGGCGGACTGTCACTTACGGCCGGCTCGTCGTCGACGCTGCCTGGCACGGTGTCGTTCCCGGACGGGTTGTCCGCAACGAACGTCTCGGTCGACGGGATTACCATGACGGGCGCTGGCGTCGGCGCCCTGATCGCGGGGCTCAACGCCGACCAGCTTGACGGGAATCACGCCGCGGCGTTCGCGCTGTCGGGGCACACGCACGCGGAGGCCGACATCACCGACGGGTCGATCCTCGCGCGCGTCGCGGCCGACGAGACGATCAGCGGGGCGTGGACGTTCTCGAAGGCGTCGGCCATCGGGCTCATGACGGCCTACAACACGCAGGTCGTCTTCGGCGGGGCCAGCGCGATCGGGTCCTACGTCATGGTGAACCTCACCGCAAACACCTCGACCTGGGGTAACTCCGCAACGTGTCTGTACGCGGTGATGAACAACAGCAACCAAGGCGCGGCGAATGGAATCACCACACAATGCCGCCTCTCCAGCACGACGAACGGGCATCACGCCTACGGCGGGACCTTCTACGGCCGCATGTACATCACCGGAGGGGGCACCTATAGCTCCTCGACCATCAACGGCGGCTACTTCCTTGCCGATGTTCTGACCCCGGGAGCGGCGACCATCGGGGTCGCGCGCGGCGGGTACTTCCGCGTCAACTGTGGGGTCACCGGCAACACGTTCACGACGGCGGTCGGTGGGCGCTTCGAGCTGGAAGCCGCGACGGGCGCGACGATCACAAACGGGTACGGAGTCCAGGTCCCTACCCCCGCAGCGGGCGGCACCTACACCAACGGCACGGGCGTCTATATCGGTGACATGACGCGCTTCACCTCGTCTGCGAACGCGATCAACGTTGCCGCTGCGACGATCACCACCGGCGCCCTGATGCAGAACATCTTCATGGACGGCGGCAACTGGAACAACGGGCATCTGCGCCTCGAAAACGGCCACATCTGGAACGACGCGACGAACAACGTCATTCGCTTCAAGGGCAGCGCGCCGACCGGTGAGACTGACGGCTTCTCACAGTTCGACGCCGCGGTCGCGCTTGGCGGTGGCGCGGCACCTACACTTGGAACCATCGGTGGCACCGGCCCCGCCACGGCGGCGCAGGCTGGTTGGCTCGCCATGTTCAGCGGGGCGACGCGTGTGTTTGTCCCGTATTGGGTGTGATATGTCTGAAGCGCAGAAGAAGGTGATTCAGTTCGAGTACACCGCAATCATCGCGGTTTACAACGAGGACGGAAAAATCGAACGGATGGAACCGGCTCGTGGGATCGTCTGCGAGGCGGAGTTCAACAAGACCTTCATACAGGTGGCTGAGCGAATCGTGCAGAAACCGCCTACTCCGTAAAAAGGGGGAGACCACACAATGTCCGACTTCCCGACTCCTTCCCGTACGTGGGCAGCTGATCGAGAAGCCGTTCTCGAGCGCATTACGCGCCTGGAGGGTGAAGTGGAATCTCAGTCGAGAACGTGCGACGCCCACCGTGAGGCGGAAAACAGAACCTTCACGAAGTTGGAGGTGACACTGGCCCGGCTCGACGAGAGGATCAAGCACCACGTGGTCCTCGGCAGCGTCGTCGCGACCATCATCGCCTCCGTCATCACCTGGGCCATCGCGCTCATGAAAGGGTGAATCAATGGGACGAGCACTCCACGAACTGAGGCCCGAGGTCGAGGGGATCGTCCGGCTCTGGCTCGAGCGTTGCTCGCGCCGCGGTGTCGAGGTCTTGGTATACTGTACCTACCGGTCGCGTGACGAGCAGGACGCCTTGTACGCCATCGGTCGGACGAAGCCGGGGAAGATCAAGACCAACGCGCGTGGCGGATACAGCTGGCACAACTTCAGACGCGCCATCGACGCTGTCCCGATGGTTTACGGCAAGCCCGACTGGACATACGCCGACCTCGACAACGACAAGGTGCCCGATGAGTACTGGTGGCGGGTCATGGTGGAAGAGGCGAAGGCCGTCGGACTCGAGTGGGCCGGAAACTGGAAGTCGTTCAAAGAGTTCGTCCACTTCCAGTACACCGGCGGCCTCACTCTGGAGCAGGCTAGGGAGGAGGCGGGGTGGATCTGAAGCTCGATCAGATCGAGAAGGAGATCCGGGAGGAGTTCACCAAGGAGTTCCGCGCGAGGGCGTGGGTACTCGGACTCATCTCGGCGTCAGTGGGGATCACGATCGGCGTCGTGATCATGTCACTACTGGCGATGTTCGGTGGTCTCTGAAGGAGCTGTGGCTTCTTTGGAGGCTTAGACGCGCGATCCGTCGCGCGAAGGAGAACCCAATGAAGAGCGGTTGGACCACGTCGGAGTTCTGGGTGACGGTGCTCACCATCATCCTGTCGCTGATCGGACCGAAGCTGCAACAGGTCCTTGGCGTCACGCAGGAGGGGCTGCTCGCGCTCGTCAGCAACGTCGCGCCCGTCCTGGCAGCGATCGCCTACGCCCTCAGCCGCGGGAAGGTGAAGGCCGCGGCCCTCGCCCCGGTCGACCCCAAGACGATCAATGGAGCCTAGTTCCTGATCTCAGGAACAGGCTCGACGTAGGCTGATCAGGTAGGTCGTCAAGAAGAACGAGGGGCGCTTCCTGAGGCTAAGGGAAGCGCCCCTCGTGGCCGGTCTGGGTTACCCGACGAAGTGATCCCAGAGACGTCCGGCCCTTGTCCAGAGTTCCCCCGCTTCCTTGTGGGGGTAAGCCTCGCTGAAGACGATCCGACGGCACGACGTGTTGAGCAGCAGCTTCACGCACGTCATGCACGGGGACGTTGTCACGTAGCAGGTGTCGATCGCGTAGGGGTCTCGGCACTGGAGCAGGGCATTCTGCTCGGCATGGATGGCCTGACAACCGTCCAGGTTAGTGCCGGAGGGGGAGGCAGCTCCTTCACAGGCGAAGGGGTACTTGACCTCACCCACCCACGACGCGGGCTCGTTGCAATGCGGTAGACCCGACGCAACGCCGTTGTATCCGGTGGAGAGGACGTGTCCCTTGGCGTCGAGGAGCACGCACCCGACGTTGCGCCTGAGGCAGGTGGATCGCTTGGCTGTGACACGCGCGACCTCCAACGCCCACTGATCACGAGTGGGTCTCACGGTACCTCCTTTTTCTATCCGTGTCCTTGCAGTGCTTGCAGGTGGTTTCGCGCACCAAGCCACGCAGGCGGTAGTCGTCCTTGGGCCTGATCTGCTTGCACCGTGCACACTCCAGCTCGGTCATACCGGGCTTCCACCGGCCGTTGGGCTTGCCGTACTCGTACCCGCCCATCACTACTCCCACCAACGGATGTCGTCGCCAGACCGGCTGTCACGGAGCGCGGCGAGGGTGTACATCAAGTGCTCTTCCGAGGTGAACAGGATCACCGGGGTCTCGATAGGATCCAAGATGTCGCGCTTCTGGATGACATCGATCGCGCCCGGGGCGTTAGTCTCGTAGAGGTGGCTCGAACCCATGGTGATGCACAGGGCACCGGGGACCAGCTGCGGGTACTTGGTCATCAGCCGACAGCAGACCAGGTGACCCAGCATGCTGAAGTTGAAGGTGTCGTACGGCACGCCCAGCCACGCGTCAGAGGACCGCATGAAGACCTGCATGAACAGGAACTTGTCGTTGCGGATCCTGAACTGGATGGCCACGGTGCACGGTACGTCATTGGTTTCGGGCGGGTTCTCCCGCCAGATCGTCAGGACGGCCTGCCTTGTGTCCTTGTCCTGCTTCAGCTTCTCCACCACGTAGTTGAGCTGAGGCATGATCTTGGTACCGTAGGCGCCGAAGAACCTGACGCCGTCATCGCTGAACTTGGCGATGTTCTTGTTGTACGGCGCGATCGTCGCCACGCGGTCGTCGCCCGTCAGGATCCAGTAGGCCTCGGCTGCCATGAAGCGGTAGCTGAGCTTGCGCGTCCTGTCCGTCAGGACGGGGTAGCGCATGTCGATGTGGAACTGCCGGCCCATGAGGTCCTTGGTCTTCAACCCGCGTGGCTGGTAGTCGCACCCATTCTCAAGCAGGTCGGCCAGGAGGTTGTGCCAGCTGTGGTCGAGTGAATAGATCGGGCGGCTCATCCGAGGATCTCCCTTAGCTTCGGGATCAGCGGGTATTCCTCACCGTGGTGGAACCGCTTCCAGTACTGCGGGTGCGGCGCGACCTCGTGCGAGACACCGGCTCTGGTCAGGACGCCGGAGGCCGCGTCGCCCAGCGCGACCACGTACACGTCAGGCCACACGTCACGGTAGAACCTGAAGCACTCGGACCCGAAGTCCTGGGCATTGACCCAGAGCAGCTCACGCTCCTGGATGCCGGCTACCATGAGCTGCCGGGTCAACCACCTACTGCAGCCCTTCGGGCTGAAGGAGACGAAGGGTAGCTGGTACAGGGCATCCGTCTCCTTGTGATCGGCGAACGTGTCGCCGACAAGCAACACGCGCCCGTGCCAGTTGCCTGCCGACGGCAGCCAGTTGAACGCGTGGGGTGTGGTACGTACACGATTCACGACCTCGAAGAACGAGTCCTTGGTGTAGTCGAAGAGGACCTCAGGAAGGTCGTTGCGCTGCTCGTCGTACAGGTTGTAGACCATGCGCAGCTGGCGCTCTTCCTTGAGGTACTCGTCAGCCTTCCTGGCGTTCCAGTGGCTCAGGCAGACGTCGATGCTTGGCCGGCACCTGATCACCACGGTTCCGCAGCGCATGGCCGCGCGCTCCAGCATCCGGATCTCTTCGTCCTTGGTCCTGAGCGGCTTGGAGTAGGCGACGGCGTACGGGTACTCGCTCAACCAGCTCCGGTCCATGACCACGTCTGCGATACCGAGGAACGCCGGCGTCATCGCCTCCACGTAGAAGCGCGCGATGTCAGGGCAGTTGAGCATGGGACCGAAGTGCCAGTAGATTGCGCCAACCCGGTCGGCGTAGGCCTTCGCGGTCGTGGTCTTGCCGGACCCATCCGGCCCCTCGAAGATGGTGACGTTGCCGCACTTGCGCTGGATGATCATCAATCCACCACCCTGTCCCAGGCGTAGCCCAGCCACCCGGCGCGGCTGAGGATGGGGATGTGCTGCGGAGGACGCCACCCCACCGGCTTCTGGGCGTCGAACTCCATGCCGCGCTTCGTCGTGCCGCGCACCTTGTCCATGTTGGCGCGCTGCACCTCGTCCCACAGCTGCTCCCACGGGAGGCCGAGCATCAGAGCCGTGCCCTTCGCCACGTACACGAGGTCGACCAGGGCGTCCGCGATCTCCGGCAGATCCTGGTGCTTGGTCGCGGTCGTCAGCTCGTCCAGCTCCTCCTTCAGGAACTTGATTCGCTCGACCATCATGTATGTCGGGATCGTCGTGGGGAAGTGCCCGTTCGGCGTACCGGTCACGGTCTCGTGGAACGTCCTGACGTCCTCGATCTCCGCGTCACCGAACCAGCGGCGAAGCAGTCGTCTCATCTGGCCTCCTTGCGGATCTTCTTCAGGTCTTCTTCCAGTCGGTCTGAGCTGCTGTCGTTCTGCGTGAACTTGTCGTTGATCAGCGAGGCGTTCGCCTTGCTGGGGCGCAGATGCCAGAGGATGTTCCGGCTCTGCTCGGGGAACAGCGGCGCGAAGATGCACGCGACCAGGTTGGAGTCGTAGTAATCCGTCAACCTGTCGAACAGCTTGCGCCACTCGGGGTTGAGCAGGTTCTTGTAGTCACGCTGCGAGGCGAAGGTCCCGTAACGTGCCTCGCACTCGAACCCGGCCGCGCGGGTGAGAGCGAGGACGAGCCGCCAGCTCATCTCGTTCACGTGGTTGTCCGCGGCACCGACATCAGGGTCGTAGTTCGGCGTGCTGATGAAGACGGAGCTGTGCTCGTCCGTCACCTCGCGCATCTTCTTCAGCATGCGCCAGGCGTGGTACGGCTCCACGTGCTCCAGCACCTCGAAGCAGGTGACCACGTCGAAGATGGCACCGATAGGGAACGCCAGCTTTGAGAAATCCGACAGCGGGTTGAGGCGCATGTCGAACTTGGACTTCTTCGGCCTGATGTCCGGCTGATCGATCGGGCCCGCGTCCACGCCGGTGTAGGTCCCGGTCGTGTGCGTCATCTTGCTGGAGAACATCAGGTGCGCCAGCGGCAGCTCGCGTCCACACCCGACGTCCAGCACGTGAGCCGTCTTGTATCGGTGGCCCCTCATCAGGAAAGCCACCACATGGGACCAGCGCAGACAGTGCGCGATGTAGTCCCGGTGAATGAACCCACGGCGCTCGGCCTGATTGACCGAGAGGTACGTGGTGTCCACTTCCTTGCCGCGCTTGTTCGCCATGTGGTGGCTCCTTGTGGCCGGCTCAGCGCTCGACCGGCGGGCAGTCCTCGTTGAGCTTCTTCTTCATGTAGTTGCGGTACCACGCGACGTAGGACCGCTTCTTGTCGTCGAGCCCGAACTCGGACTGGACGGCCGCGAAGATCTCGTCGTCGGTGAGCTTCTGCTCGCGGATGAGCTGCATGAAGGCCTGCGCGGCGCTGCGGCGCGGGGTCTTCTCGGCCGCCGCTTCCTTGGCCTTGGCCTTCTTGGTCCACTTGGACTCGGTGGCCGGCTCGGCGACGACCTCGGCCTCGATGGCCTCGGTTTCCTGCTTCTTGGTGAGCTTCTTGCCCTTGGCCACGACGGGCGGGGTCGCCTTCGCGGTGGCCTTCTTCACGCCAGACATGATGTTCCTTTCTTGCTCGTTCAGGGGGACGAGCTTGGCGAGCTCTTTGATCGCCGGCTCCGTCGCTCCGAGGTAGCGAGCATACTTGATGTAGATCTGCGCCGCCTGCGTGGGGTTGTAGTCGGTCAACGGACCGAAGCGCTCGAGGAACGAGGCGGCCGGCACCTCGAGCAGGTCGTACGGGCCGTTCTCTCTGGAGATGATTCTGGCAGTGCCCTCCATGATGCCGAGCAGCAGGCAGTTGTTGTGGAACTTGTCTCGGTACACGGCCGGGAGTTTGACGCCTTCGTTCATGGCAATCGTCCCCAGAATGATTTCCCGGTCGGTCCCGACGTCCATGAGCTTCTGAAGCACGCTGCTCGGAAGCTCCACCCCGTCGTCTTCCATCAAGGCTGCGGCGGCGCACGCGCCGTGGATCTCAGGCCAGTCGACAGACCAGCACTCTAGCACGGCCTTCGCTGCTTCGTTGCCCGAGGCACGCATGCGTTTCAACGCAGCGACCTCATAGGACTTGAACTGGACTGGGTAACCGGGCATGGTCTCCTCGATCTGGGACCATTATACCATGTCCATGGAACGTTGTACACTACTTATTTCGGCCACGCCGTTGGATCATCACCGCATAACGGGCACAGAACGCTGCCAGTGTTCGGTGCAACCCTCACGCAACGGTCATCCCACAGCATGACCATCTGAAAGTCCTTCTCGCTGGTGACTTGGAGCGCTTGTCCGATGTGAAGCTTGCACCAGTCCCTGATCGCGACATGCGCGGCAGTTTTGTCAGGGCCTGTTTGCGACGAGCAGACGCGCGCAGTCATGATCTTGACTGTCCAGCCTTCGTCCAACCACTTCTTGACGCGGTCGACCATGGGCTGGATTGGTTCACCGATGTGACACATGCCGCGCCACCCGTCGTACTTTGCCAAGGTGCCGTCGAGATCGACACCGATCCAACCGCCGGTCATTACAGTCACTTGGCCTCCAGAGCGCGGCGGGCGATCTCCCCCGCGTTGGTGTTCTCCGGGTAGTGCCGGACGATCTCCCGCAGCGCCGCCTCCCGCACGGTCGGGGCGGTCACACCCACCTCCCGGCTCCGTACGCCCGGTACGCGACGTAGCCCAGCATGACGATCACGGCGAGGGCGAAGAGGGCGAGGAGAATCAGCGGGGCGGTCACTTGGCCTCCAGAGCGCGGACGATGGCCTCCGGGTCAAAGTCTGGGTGACAAGGAATTGCCCCGCTGCTCCAGCACCAGTACATCCAGCGAGCAAGATCACGAATGGCATCGTCTCGCGTCATTTCGTGCCCCTGACAGCGCGTCCACTCACCACTTCGCACGTTCGGGCAATCAGAATTTCTTCCGTGTGTCAGCACGCTTCGATTGGTCACTTGGCCTCCAGTCCGCGGACGGCGATCCCGTGCATCTGCTGCATCTCCTGCGTGATGACCGGGGCGGTGCTAATCGGCACGGCGGCAATCTTCCGCAGCGCCGCCTCGCGCTGGGCGAGGAGGGAGCGCAGCGCGGCGATCTCCCCGTCCCGCTCGCACACCTCGCACACCCGCGCGAGGTGGCCGTGGGGGCACTCAGCGGGTCCCATCGTCGCCTCCTTTCCCGGCGAGGGCGCGGTCCAGAGCGTCGGCAGCCACGAGCAGCGAGGAGCCGTTGTAACAAGCCTCGCGGGCGTGATGCACCATCGCAGATACCGCCTCGCGAGCCGCCCCCTCGAACTCGGCCACGCGCCCCCGCAGCTCCATCACCGCCTGCACCGCCCGCTCGGCTTCGGCCTTGGCCTGTGCCTGCGTGGACATGTCGCGATCCGTCAACGCCCGCGCCAGATCCGCTCGCGCCTCGGCGAGCTGCTCGCGGAGGGCGGTGATCTCCCCGTCCCGCTCGGCCCACTCCTGCTCTCTCCGTTGGCTCGGAGCGATGCCTTCCGCCTCGCACTGTGAGCATTCAGCGTACGGGTCGTCTACGTCCTGCTCCCAATCGCCGTGCTTTTCGCAGTAGCGCGTAATGTATGAACTCATCGGCTCACCTTCAGCCCGGCGGCCCGGCGCATGTCGGCCTCGGCCGCCACCACCTCGCGCCACAGTTCCTGCGCGGTGCGCTCGCGAGCGCGCGTCGGAGGCTTGTCGGCCAGCGCGTCGTGCGCCGTCTTCGCGGTGATGTAGCGGCGCGCCGCGGCGAGCAGCGGCGCATCTGCACCGCCCCTCTCGGCGGGCTGCTGACGCCGCAGGATCTCGGCCTTCTGCCGCTCGTAGAACTCGTACTCGGTCGCGGGCGCCTCCGGGGCGGGCAGCGGCGGATCGCCCAACCACTCGCGCAGGTCGTCGGCGAGCGCGGGAAGGTCCGTCGAGCAGTTCTCCGCATACGCCCGAAGCGCGTCTTTCGCGTGCTCGTCGTGGTCCATGTCGATCACGAAGTACCGGCAGCCGTCGTGCTTCTGGCCCGGCGCGTCGCGACCGTCGCGGCGCCGGACGACGAACTTGTCGTACAGGCCGCGTTCCGCCTTGGGCGCCTCCGGGGCGGGCTCCGGCGTCGGCTTATCAGTATTCATCGTCTCAACTCCTTGAGCGCCGCGAAGAGCGCGTCTTGCCCGCGCTTTTTTGAGCGGAGCGCTTTGAGGACGATCTCGTCGATCGTGTTGCGTGCGACGATATGGTATACGAAGACACGAGATGCCCTTGACCCCTGACGCCAGACACGTCGTATGAACTGATCGTACAGCTCGAAATCCCAAGTGAGAGAATGCCATACAACGTGATGTCCGGCATCTTGGAGATTAAGTCCGTGACCGATCGACTGAGGGTGTCCCAGCAGAACGGGCAGATCGCCACGATTCCATGCTGTAACCAGTTCACTTGACCGCTTAGCCGAGACTCCACCGCCAATATGCGGCGTGTCGGTCCCAAGCACGCGGCGCAGGCGGTCGAGGTCGTGTTCGAAGTCGTAAGCAACGAGCACCGGGTTTCCCTGGAGCTCGTCAACGAGGTCACGTACTGCCTCAGACTTCTCGTTATGGAGGTTGCTCCACTCTCGGGCAGCTCCAACCGGAGTGTCAAGGTAGATTCCACCGCTCGCGACCTGACGGCACTTGATCGAAGCGACTGCAGCATTTGCCGCCACGACCGTACCAGCATCGATCCGCGTGATGAGGTCGTGCTCGAGCTGGTCGTACGCTTTGCGCGCCCCGTCCGGGAGGTCGACCGTGATCCGTTCTTCGACGAGTTCCGGGAGCTCAAGGTAATCCTCCGCGCTCATGCGAAGCGCAAGTGGTGCAATTGCCTTGTAGATCTCGTCCTCGGCCCCGGGGCGCAGGGCCCACAGCCACCCTTGAGGATCGACGGGGTGGAAGTATCGAGCCTTGTAGTGGCTGATGTACGGCCCGAGTGCGCGCCCGAGGTCGAGGATATAGGCCTGACCAAAGAGGTCCATCAGGCCGTTAGCCGCCGGCGAACCGGTCAAGCCCCACCGACGGCGAAACGTGGGCAGCACAGTCTTGAGCGACTTGAACCGGTTCGTGTTCGGATGCTTGAACTTTGAGAGCTCGTCGACGATCAGGGTATCGAACCCCAGCTGCTTGAACTTCTTGACGTTGACCGTGACAGACGTCCGGCCGGACAGGCCCTTGGTCTTGGCCACGTCCAGCAACCAGTCGAGACCCTCAGGGTTGATGACGTAGAGGTCAGCGTCGGCCGCGAGCGCCTTGTCCTTCTTTGTACCGTGCAACACGCTGATGCGCAAGCCGGAGAAGTCGGACCACTTCCGGATCTCGTCGGGCCACACGTTGTAGCACACGCGCAGCGGTGCGATGATCAGCGCCTTGGTCGCCTGACCGCGCTTCTTGAGGTAGTGGAACGCGGCCAATGTGACGGAAGTCTTCCCAAGGCCAGGATCCAGAAAGAGAGCGGCGCAACCGTGCTCGAGCAGCCACTTCACAGCTCTCTTCTGGTACGTATGCGGCGTCCATGGCTTTGAGGACTTGGTAGACAGCGTCCTGGGAGGTGACACAGACCACCACCTTGTAGCCCCACGAGCGCAGTAGCCCGTGGACGTACTCCTGCTTCGGAGTAGGCTTCTCGCCGGGTCGTTTGAACTCGATGAACAGGGGCCGGCCGCCAGGTATGAAGAAGATCCTGTCCGGCCAGCCCGTGTTCGACCGCACGTTGAGCTTCAAGCTCTCCACGCCAAGTGCTTTGACTTGGAGGACAGCCTGCTGCTCGATCCGTGACTCTAGTACTCGCATGGTCCGTTGTTGTTCGCTCGGTAGTGGCACCACCGGCAGTAGTTGCCCGGCCTGGCGGGGAACAGCTTGTCGGTCATCATCGGTTTCACCCGGTTCTGCCAGAACTTCAGCATTGCCCGGTGGTCCTCGTCGTCGCGCGCGTATACTAGCGCGTCGTCAGGCTTCTCGTCGCCGCTGTCGGTGTACAGCAGACGAACCCTGATCTTGTCGACGGTATCGAACATCGCGAATCCGCCGATCGTGTACAGGCTGACCTGATCCTCGTGGTGGTCTCGGATCCGGCCGGTCTTCCAGTCGATGATGTGGAGCTCGCCGTCCTCGGTCATGTACATCGCGTCCACGACCATGCGAACCCAGGCGTCGTAACCGAACCACTCGGTCGGCACCCAGTCCTTGGTGAACGCCCACTGCTGTTCCACCCAGGCACCGGCTTCCCGGAGGTCCGTGACCTCCTGCCACAGCCGCTTGTCCACCACCTCGCGCGGGAAGACGTCAGTCTTGCCGGAGATGTAGTTGGCCAGGTCCTCGTGGACCTTTGATCCCCGCTGCATGGCGGCGTTGCCGGGCTCAGGCCGGCGGTCGATGTGCTTGAACTTCGCCTTCAGCGGGCATTCGGCCCAGTCGTAGTAGCGGCTGTACGACCACGCTTTGAAGGCGGGGAGGACTTGTCCCATTTCACTACTCCCTTCTCGTCGTACTTTTCCATTGAAGCCCAGTTCTTCAGGGATGCCTTGCCTTCTGAGAGCATAGGCACGTCGAAAGAGACTGCCTCCATGCAAGTCCTGAGGCACTCCATCGTTTCCTGAAGGTCCTCTGCCTTGGCCAGGACCAGCAGCTCGTCGTGCACCTGCATGAGCAGGCGGCCGGCCGGCTTCGCAGCATGGAAGTTGATCATCGCCTGCTTCGTGCAGTCGGCGGCAGACCCCTGAATCAGCAGGTTGAGCAGCTTGTAGTCGTACCGCCTGAGCTGACCGTCGATCCACTTGGCTGGCTCGCAGTAGTACTCACGTCCACCCCACGTACGGATGGGCAGATTCATCCGCGCGCGGGAGGACATTTCGTTGTACATCTCACGGAGACGCTCGAACCGTTTGAGGATGGAGTTCTTGATCTCTGCCGCGACCTCGACCTCGATCTTGCTCTTGGTTGCCAGCGTACCAACGCCCATACCGTAGATGATACCGAACACGGTGTTCTTGATCGGCTTACGCTCGAACGACGTGCCCAGCATCTCGTTGACCATCTGCCTGACGAACTCGTGGATGTCCAACCACGGGTCTTTGACGTACTCGTCCTTGAGCACGTCATCCTCGAAGTGCGCCAGGATCCGGAGCTCTTGCTGCGAGTAGTCTCGGTCGATCAGGACGTGGCCACCGGGCGGAGCCACGTACTGCCGCACGAGTGGGAGGGGCGGTAGCGCGATGGGCAGGTGCGGAGCATCGTCTTTGATGAAGTCCTCGAACTCCTTGGGGATGTTCTGAAAGTTGGGTGAGCTGGACATGCGACCCGTGCTCGTCCCCTTGTCACCAGCAGGGTCACGGACCTGATTCCACTGCGTGAAGATGGTGCCGCCGGTGCGTCGGGCGACCTCGTACCACGGCTCCATGAAGGTACCGACGCACGTACCGAGCTTGGCACGGTACTTCAGAAGGGCGCGTATGCCAGGATCAGGGATGCCGCGGGTAAACGCTTCCGCGTTCGTCTGGTACTTGCCCGTCTTGGTGAGGCCAAGAAGACCGGGGTCGGCGAGCTTGGCCTTGACGAGTGCGTCCGCCAGCTCGTCGTTGGAATCAAGGTTGATCCCGGTCGTGCGAAGTCGCTTGTAGAGGTACCCGTCGATGTAGGCTTGGGTGGTGTGGAACAGCTCGAGATCGTTGTGAAGCTTGAGCAGGTCGACCGGCACGCCTTTCTGTTCGTTGTCCAGCAGGACGGGCATCAGCTGGCGTTCGCGGTCATACGCCTCCTGCATCCCGCGCTGGGCGATCTCCTGCCCCAGCTTGTCGAACAGCGCACGTGTACGACGAAGGTCGCCGATCGCGTACTCGCCCACAAGATCGCCGGGTGCGAAGGCGATGTACGCGCCGGCAGACTTCTTGGTGATTCGCACGCCCGGCACAGGCTGGTGACTGATCAACCAGTCCTGGACAGCCTCCTGCTCGTCAGGCGCCATGCCGAGGATCTTCTCAGAGCACGGCTTGAGCTTGAAGTTGGGGAGGCGCGGGTCGTGCAGGTAGAGGAGGAACAGCGTGTCGTGAATCTTGCGCCAGTCGGGGATAGGAAGACCGAGGTGCTCGTTCGCCACTGCGATGTCGAACTTCGCGTGCTGGAAGACCAGCGTACCCTTCCACACACGCTCCAGCGCCTTCATCGCTTCGCCGAGCGAGCAGTTGTTCTTGGTCAGGTGGCCCCAAGCGTAATACCGCGGCTGCTTGGGCGGCTCCCAGATAGCGACCCCGACCGGCACCGGAGGGTAGTCCGGCCGGGGCTCGATGGCGAAGGTCTCGAAGTCAACGAATGTGAGCACGGCGCAGTCCACTGAGGAAGCCGAACAGCGTAGCCGCCGCCCGCATGCCCTTCCGGGCGTCCTTGACCTCTGTGATCCTGGACTTCTTGATCGCGGCCGGGACGTGGGCGTGCTCGGGGAAGCGCAGGCGTACCCTGACGCTACGACCGTCGGTCAAATAGAGGGAGCAACGCTTGAACCCCTGCTCGTACCGACGCTTGTACCTCAACAGGCTGCGGGGGGTAGCGGACTGAAGCTTGCGAACCAGTCGGGCCAGCTGCTTTTTCCGCATGCTTGATGGTCTCCCTCAGTGTTTGAAGTTCTTGCGCGTAACGGATCTTGTTGCGGCGGTGGAAGATTCGGTAGAGGAACAGCTTGCGTCGGCGGTGGGTGAGTTCGATGTTGAGCAACCGCAGGCACTCGCTCTCAGTCGCGACACCCTGCAGGTACACGTTCAGGATGGTCCAGGTCTCGAGGACCGGGTCACCGCATGGCTTCTTCTTTCTCATGGTTGGCTCGAGTGTCCGGCGGGGGAGGGCGCACGGCCCGATTCGTGCTTATCCCTCCCCCGCACGACGGACTTCAGTACTTCCGCGCCCGCTGCGGCGGAACCTTGCCGCGCTGCGTCGGCTTGGCCGGCTGCTGGTTGGTCACCTCGATCTTCGGCCACGGGGTGACGATGATGCTCTTCGCCTCCTCCTTGCGGGCCTTGAGGATCGCCAGCAGCTCGGGGTCCGCGATCGCGTCGACCAGCTCGAACTTGATCTGGAACTGGTTCTGGTTGTGCGGCTCGACGCGGATGCGCGTGACCACCGACCAGGCCGGCCGCTTCATCGCGCCCTCGAGGCTCTTGAGGTACGCGGCGTACGACCGGACCGAGGTCACGCTCACGTTGAGGAACGCGATGTCACCGTGCTTGTAGGCGTCGTGGTCCTCTTCCAGCTCCCACTCGTCGGTCTTGTGGTTGAACGAAGCCGCCGCCAGGAGGGCAAGCTTCATGGTGTTCTTGCAGGCCTTGCCCTTGCCGGAGCCCGACCCGAACTGGTTCATGTCGCAGCTCTTGCACAGGTCGGACTGCGGTTCGAGGCTGTTCTCGTGCGGCCCCATCGTCAGCGGGTCGTACCCGAAGGCGAAGCACGACGGCGTGTTCGGACCGGTGGGGTCGAAGCCGTTCGGGTACCACAGGTAGGCGTGCACGTGATCGAGGATCACGGCCACGGCCTCGTTGTTCGGCATCTCGGCGCCGTTGAACGACAGCTTTCCGTTCTTCAGGCTGAACTGTTTACCGACCGAGATGTTCTCGACCACGCCGGCGCTGACCTTTGCCTCGCGCGCCAGCTCCTCTTCCCACGTGGTAGGCGTCAGCGTCGGACGCACCACGACTTCCTGCTTCTTGCCAGCCATGCATCCTCCTCAGAGCTTGTTGATGGAGATGTCGAGGTACGACGTGGAACCGACGCCGGGGACTTCCTTGCCGGAGTCCCAGCGCTCCTTGACAGAGGAGTCGCTGAGGCGCTTCTGCAGGAGCTCGAACTCGCCGGTCTTCTTGATGTGGGCCCAGACCTTCGTCCAGTCTTCGACGATCGGCTTCGTCTTCTGGACGACGCGCACGCGGCAGAGCTTGCCGGCCACGCCCTCGGCTTCGGACTTGGGGAGCGCCTTGAACAGGTACTCGCGGACCGCGTTCTCATGCTCCTTGAGCTGGTCGACCTGCGCCTGCAGGGCATACCGCTTCTCGCGGAGCTGGAAGAGGGTGTCGGCAGCCGTGCCGAGCTTCATCGGGAACTTCAGGGCCTTGGGCATCGTCGTCTCCTTTGGCTTTTGTGCCCGGCCGGCAACCTCGCAGTGGCCACCGGCCGGGACTTGGATGGAGGGTAGTGCGAGAACATTATACCTTGCGCCACCCTCGTTGTACACCGTCTGTTACTTCATCCGCCTCGCGACGTCGATCATGTCGCAGATCGCGCTCGGCTTCTCGGCAGCGAACAGGACGCCCGCGCTGACGAACACGATCGCGGACTTGGCGCCGAGCGGGCCCTCGCCCTCCACGTCGAAGATGTGCTCGATGTTGTCAGGGTTGATCCAGCACGGTTTGGTGACGACCGCCGAGCTGGGTCCGGTATCTTCCGGCTTGACGATCGTGACGCAGACAGGCTTCATGACCCCTCCGGATAGAACTCGCTGATCACCAGCTCCCAGTCCGCCCCCATGGCGCTGAGCTCGACCAGCGACGTACCCTGCTGCTTCTGCGTGGCGAGGTGGCTGTCGCGCAGCTGGACGACCTGCTCACGCGTGGCGCCGGACTTCTTGAGCTTGCGCACCTGCGTTCTCAGGAAATCCTCGTAACTTCTGCGCTTTGGCATACTGCACCTCCCCAGTTGGGGGCTGAGTGACTTCCGCTCAGCCCCCGACCGATTGCGTTCTTTGACGGTGCGCCAGCTCACTGCGCTACGATCGCCCTGATCGCGGCGAGCTTGCGCGTGGGCGGGATGTGAGGAGCGGTGAGGACGTCGGTGACCAGTTCGAGGACGCCCTCGCACGCGATGTCGCTCACGGTGCAGTTCGGCGTGGGGACCGGGATGGCCTCGACGACGTCGGACTTGGCATCGGCGATCTGCCCGTTCCTCAGGATGTAGCGGCGGTGCTTCTGGTGGCCGGTGATCTCCATCACGTCGGCCATGCTGTCCAGCGCTTTCCGGGCAGTGCACTCAGCGACGTTGGTCGCCTCGGCCACCTGCTTGATCGTCATCGGTGCCTTCACGCCCATCGTCTTGAGGACGTTCCGGACGCGGTTCTTCACCTCTTCGCTGCCCGTAGAACGCTTCGGCTTCGTCGAGTACTTGGTCATCATCGTCTCCTGCGTCACTCAGGACGCACTTGTGTTCGCACGGTTCTGTGTACCCCTGCAGGCTCGGCCCCGTGCAGACCAACACGTCACCGAATGGTACGTGCCGGAACATAGGGTGCCCGCACCTCTCGCAGTTCGTCTTACCTCCTCTCCACGATGATCTTGACGTCGCCTTCCAGCTCGTACGAGTCCCACCCGTTCGCGTCGTAATACTCGACGAGCATCGTCTCCATCGCCGCGGACTCGGCCTTGAGGCGCCGGTTCTCGGCGACCTGCAGCCACAGCACGATGGCCAGCAGGATGATGATGATCGTGTCGGCGATACCGACGGCCCACAGCACGGGGTCGCTCACGTAGTGTCTGCGCATCTTACCTCCCGAGTTCCAGGTTCATGTCGTGCCCGAGCCGCCACGCCTCGTCGCGGTACAGCTTGCAGAGCGCGTAGTCCGCGGGGCTCTCCTTCACCTCGTCCAGCCGCATCTGCGCGTCGAGCATGTCGCCAGCGACCTCGACCACGTAGCCGGGCTCGGCACCCAGCTCCTCGGCCAGCGCGCGGATCTTGTTGCGGATCTCGTCCTTGGTCATCGTTGGCTCCTTTGTGGCGCGACCATTATATCACGCTTGTAAGTTGCTGTGTACAAGGCAGGGAACCGTCAGGTCCCCTGCCCTGCCGCACAGCAGCTCACGCCACGAGGGCGAGGAGCCGGTTGTACGTCTCGGTCTTGAGGTCGTCGCCGCGACCGAACCACGCGGAGTCCAGCGCGTTGGAGCGCTCCTTGTTCCGCGTCTCGTGGTCGACGAACTGCGTCACCGCGTTGAGGAGGCCCCACGCCGTCCCCTTGGCGGGCTTCAGGTCCGCGCCGCGACCGGCGCCACCGAAGTTGGCGAGGATGAGGTTGGCCTGCGGGGACTTGGACACGTCCTTCTTGTAGATGGTCTTCGTCTCGCGGAGCAGGGCCTCGACGAACTCGGCGGCCTTGCGCTCGTCGATCTTCACCTTGGCCAGCGCGCGGGCGTTCTTCATGTACTCGCCGAACGACGTCTGCAGGGCCGCGATCTTGGTCTTGACCTCGTCGGGCTTGAACAGGCTGCGGTGGCTGACGCGGATCTCGGAGCGTCCCGTCTCGCGGTCGGCGATCGACATGGTGTTGTTGCAGACCACGCGGGTGATGACGTGCTTGGCGACGGTGTTCATGGTACCGTCGGTCGCGGTGGCGAGCAGCAGGTAGCCGCCGACCTTGTCCACGCCGCCGATGGCGTCCTGCTCGTTCAGGCGGGCGAGGGCCCAGAACTTCCGGCCGCCGAACAGCGTGCCCGCGGTCTCCAGCTTGAAGCCGCCGGCCTCGCCGACGAGGTCGCGGAAGAACTCGAGGCACTCGGCGGGCTGGACCAGCTTGAAGTTGTCGCCGACCACGGCCAGCGGGTTGCCGTTGTCCGAGCGGGTGAGGACGTGCTTGTCGGTGAAGGCCTTGAGCGCGCCGCCGTAGGTGTAGGTGACCGGCTGCCGCTCGATGGTCCAGTCCATGCCGGCCTCGACGATCCACTTTTCGATCGGGGCGTCTTCGGTGAGGACCTGACCGAGACCGTGCCACGGGGTCTGCCCGATGTAGGCGATCTCGTCCTTGCCGTTGGTGTTGGTGATCTCGTGTGCCATGGCCTGCGTCTCCGTGGGGCCGGGTCTGAGCCGGCCCCGTCACCTTTGTCTGCTGGTCACGCCGTCTGCTTGGCGGCCGGGGGGTTCTTGCCGAGGACGGTCTTCAGCTCGGAGCGGTACCACGCCACGTAGCGCTTCCGCTTCTCGGTCTCCTCGGGCGTCCAGCCGAGGGTCTCGGCCACGCTCGCGAGGATCTCCTTGTCGGTGAGCTGGCCGGCCATGATCAGGCCGTGGAAGAGCTCGCGGGCGGACTGCTTCTTCTCGGCCTTGGGCTCGGGGGCGGGCGGCGCGACCGGCTCGGTCTTCTTGGTCGACTTGGTCTTCTTGGTGATGGCGACCACGTTGGTCGGCTCCGGCTTGACCTCGGCCTTGGGGGCGGCCGGCTTCTTCGTCTTCTTCGGGGCCGGCACGTCGTCGGCCTCGGCGGCGCGCTTGCTGACCTTCGCGGTCTTCTGCTTCTTGGTGACCATGGGAACCTCGGGGACGTTGAGCTGGCTGGCGGGCGTCAGCGACTCGATCTCTTTCATCGTCATGGCTTGGTCTCCTTTGTCCTCGTTGGCGTCGTTGTCTCTGTCGCGCTTGGCTCGTTGCCGTGCGACAATGAGATTATAGGGCCAAACCACGGTTTGTACACGACTTTTTTCAAAAAAATTTCGGGCTGACCCGTTCAGCAACCGAGTCAGCCCGACTGAATGGGGACAGCCGTTGCTACTCGGCGGTCGGCGTGGGCCCCGCCTCCGCCTTCACATCGGTCTGCAGACCCTTGAGCTGGTCGAGCAGCGTGGTGCGGACCTCGCCCTTGGGGAGCGTCTTCGCGACGTCGATGTACTGCTTGATGACACCGAGCACACGGGCGCGCTCGGACTTGACGGCCTTGGTGATGCGCTTCTCGATCACGGCCTGCGCGGCCGGATCCTCGAACAGCTGCTTGACGGTCACGTATCCTCCTCGTCGGGCGAGAGAATCGTAGCGTAAGTACGACGCTATGCGAACAGCGGAAGTTACTAGAACTTCGCGTTCTTCTTGATGCGGTAGTTCTCCTTGATGTGGTTGACGATAGACTCCGTGTTCGCGAACTTCCATGTGTCGTAGTTGCGCACGCAGTAGAAGCGATCGGGCCCGTCTGGTCCCTGGTACAGCTTGGTGTCGCCACCGAGCGGCTTGAACCCGGAGCGACGCAGCGCGCGACCCATCGCATTCGCCGTGAGGTTCGTGTCCCTGTGCTCAGGGTCGTAGATCGTGCGGAGTTGCGAGTTCGTGTAGAGGTCCGAGGTGAGGCGCACGTCGCCGAGACGCAGCAAGCTGTCCGGGTCCGCCTTGAGACGCAGCACCCACATCTCGAGGTCGGACTTGACGTCGAGGATCATGCGCTCCTTGGCGAGCGTGTAGTACGCCTGCCCCGCAGGGTTGAAGTCCGAGAGGTCCACGTCGTGCAGCAGGTGGTAGAAGAGATGACTGGGCCCGTGCCCGTGGAGCCACAGGTCGTACTCGGCGTAGAACTCCTCGGGCTGCTTGTCGACGGTGATCTCGTGGATGAAGAACCGACGGTCCGAGTCTTCCATGAAGAACGCGTCGATGCGGTTGGTGGTGAAGAGGTAGTTCACGCAGTCCGGGACGACGTATGACGGTATGAACTTCGTGTTGACGCGTAGCTCCTTCTGCGTGATCATCTTCTTCAGCATGTCAGCGTCTTGGCGCCTGTTGCTGCCGGTGATGTCGTCCGCGAGGATGAACTGCTTGTTCTCCGCCCACTCGTTGAACGTGCTGTGCAGGTGCTGCTGCGTGATCTCCGTGAAGTTGTGGCCGTAGATGCGACCCATCGTGTAGCCGAGCAGCGACTTGCCCGTGCCCTGATGGATGCCATGGAGCACGCAGCTGGTGAAGAGCTTCGTGCCCGGGTACTGCAGCGGGTACGCGAGCCACTTGATGAACCACTCCTTCGCTCCCGCCTCCGTGTCGGTGAAGAGGTAGTCCAGCAGGTCGAAGAACGGACGCACGTCGCCTTCGGTGGGCTCGCACCCCCAACCGGGCCACGTGTTGTAGCACAGCGAGCCGCGTTGATTCGTCAGGCGCTCCTCACCCGGTGCGTACGTCATCTTGTCCGCGTTGAAGCGCTGCTGCCACTTGATCCACGTGACCGCGCAGGACGTCATCTTCATGCTGACGTCGCCGTTCGCTTTGACGACGCGCTCCGGCGTGTCCTCCTGCGCGAACTGGTGGTCCCTGAAGGCGCCTGGGTTGATCTTGCGCCCGGTGCGCTGGTCCACGATCAGACCGGGGTCGTAGACGTAGACGAAGCGCTTATTGTACTCCCACAGGCGCTGGGCGACCGTGAGCGAGTGCGCGTGCTGCAGCAGCGTGGGGAACTCGTCAGGCGCTGCGACGAGGAAATCGTCGAGCCCGGTCTTGCGCCCGTCGGAGTAGACGTCCGGGAGGCAGACCATGTAGGGACGCGCGCCTTGCTGCATCAGCGTGTGAGCGAGCTCGTTGAGCGCTTTGCACACCTGCGTGTTGTGGCGGAAGTCTGAGTCGTAGCAGATGTAGACGCGACGCCTGCGCCACGGGAACGCCACGAGCTCGGGGAGGAACGGCACGAGCTCCTTGGTCATCTTGAAGGAGTACACGCCCCCGAGGCCGATCGTGGCGTAGCCGTGCTTCGCTGCGCACGCTGCCTTGAGCTCGCCCTCGGTGATGATGACGTCGAGCGACGGCTGCTGTGCCGCGTCCTCCCAATCGACCGTGGTGGGGAAGTACGCGGCGCACCCGGTGTCTGGTTCCTGCACATACTTCGGCACCTTCTTGCCTGACCCGAAGCCCGTGGGCTGCGCAAGGTACCTAATACGATAGAAGGGATCGTCGCCGGGATGCGTGACCAGAGGCTGCTGTTTCACATCGTAATAGTTCAACTTCAATGCCGGGAGCGCCAAGAACGTCGCACACAAGGCAGCTATTTCGCTAGCCTCGAGTACCTCGATGCCCAGTGATTGTGCGTCCTCCCAGTCGAGTCCGGATTCAGAGAGCTTGGCCAGAGCTAGCGCATTAGCAGAAGTTCCGTTGTGCATGTCCTCCCCTGATGCGACCCGTCGTGGCCCGAGTCGCGAATCCGTCATTCCGCTAGGTTATGCTACGAGAGACGCTTAGCAGTATAGCGTAATAGCGAGGTTATGAGAACCGCCATGGAATGTGCCGTGGACCGCCAGCGGGGAGACAAGCAGTGAGAGCGAACGAGGAGGCCGGAGGGCCCACGGCGAGCGCATCGTAGCGCATGCTAGCGCATTGAGAATAGCGGAAACGAAATAGCGCAGGCTAAACTACTACTACTATAAAATATACAATTCTTTGATCATCTCTCTTATCGTAATTTTAAAAGAATACGTTATTACGCTAAGTGTGTCGTAACCCTGTGCCCTGCCTAGACTTGCGGATTACGAATTGATTCGGCCGCGAAGCGCTTTGGAAAGAATTGCGCTTTTCACATGCCGCGGCAGCGTTTCTCATACTCGCCGAAGCGTGTTAGATAGCGGTCTATGGCCAGCCGACGTCCGAAGACCCCAGCGGAGCTCGCACGGCGCATCACCGTGAATCCGAAGGCCGTGATGCTGGACGTGTTCCAGTCCATCGGCGGTGCGGAGGCCATGGCACGGTGGGCCAAGCAGCCTCAGAACCGTGGTGAGTTCTACAAGATGTTCGCCAAGATGGTGCCCAAGGTCGTGGAGGGGACGGGTGAGGGCGGCGCGCACCTCGTCAAGTTCGTGAGCGCCTACGCACCGAGCACCGAGGGCGACGATCGCAACGTGGACGAGAGCACGGGTCCGGACGAGGACAGCACCGGTGAGTGAGCTCATTGTCCGCACGCCATTCACACCGTGGCCGCATCAGCGCACCGCGCACATGCGGCGCGAACGCTTCAAGGTGCTCGTGTGGCACAGGCGTGCGGGCAAGACGGTGTACGCTGTCAACGAGTGCGTGGAGGAGCTCGCGCGCTGCCTCGCTGAAGCGAAGCAGAACCCGCGCATCGGGTACATCGCGCCGCTGTATCGACAGGCGAAGCAGGTGGCGTGGGACTACCTGCGTGACTTCACGCGCACGTGGCCGGGGGCCAAGCACTCGGAGTCGGACCTCAGCGTCACGATCAATGGTGGCCGCATCAGGCTGTTCGGTGCTGACAACCCGGACGCGCTGCGCGGCATCTACTTCGACTTCGTCGTCATGGACGAGGTCGCGCAGATGCGCCCAGAGGTCTGGGGTGAGATCGTGCGCCCCGCACTCGCCGATCGTCGTGGCGGTGCGTTGTTCATTGGCACGCCGAAGGGCGTCAACACGTTCTCGCAGCTGTACTACAGGGCGCTGCGCACTGAGGACTGGTGGGGCAACCTGCTCACGTACCGTGACACCAACGCGCTCACGGACGAAGAGCTCAAGCAAATGCGCCAGGAGCTCACGGAGTCGCAGTGGAAGCAGGAGATGGAGTGCGACTTCGCTGCAGCCGTTGAGAACCAGCTGATCAGCCTCGAGCTCGCACAGGCCGCAGCGCGTAGGCGCTTGCAGCGTGGCGAGTACGTGTTCGCACCCAAGGTGCTCGGTGTCGACGTCGCGCGGTACGGCGACGACAAGTCAGTGATCATCTGCAGGCAAGGGCTCGCGGCGTATGAGCCAGTCGAGCTCAAGCAGATGGACACGATGGTCGTCGCAGCGCACGTGATGCAGGAGATCGAGCGCCATGACCCAACGGCTGTGTTCGTGGACGAGACAGGGATCGGTGCAGGCGTACTGGACCGTGTTCGTCAACTGGGCTTCAAAGCGATTGGAGTCAATGGCGCGAGCGCGAGCAGCGAGGCGCGGTTCCTCAACCTGCGCATGCAGATGTGGTGGCGCATGGCGCAGTGGCTGGGCGAGGGCGCTGCGATCCCCGAGCATGAGCAGCTGATCACGGACCTTGTCACTCCCACGTTCGAGTACGTGCTGAGCAACAACAAGCTGAAGCTCGAGTCCAAAGAAGACATGCGTGAGCGCGGGTTGCCGAGTCCTGACTTCGGCGACGCGCTCGCGATGACGTTCGCGTATCCAGTGCAGCCGCGCACCGATGCATACAGCGGTCTGCCCTTCCAGCGTCGTGCCGAGGTCTCACGGTGCAAGACCGAGTACGACGAATACGACACCAATCGTTAGGAGGGAGACATGGGAACACCGAAGGTACCGAAGCCGCCGCCTGCCCCGCCGCCCGCGCCTGACCTCGCGGACGACGCGGTCCTGAAGGCGAAGCGCGAGGCACGCCGTCGTCAGCAGCTGTTCATGGGGCGGCAGGGCACGTTCAAGACGGGGAGCGGTGGCCTGACGGGCCAAGCGCCCACAGCCACGCACACGCTGCTGGGTCAGTGACATGGAGACGACTCGGGAGCGTGCGCTCAAGCGCTGGTCCGCGCTGAAGAACGAGCGCAGCAGCTGGGACAACCACTGGCGCGAGTGTGGTGAGCACCTCGCACCGTGGCGTGCGCGCTTCGTGCTCAGCGAGAAGAACCAGGGCAAGAAGCGGCACGAGAAGATCATCAACAACACGCCGCTGCGTGCAGGGCGCATCCTGCGTGCGGGCATGATGTCAGGTCTGACGTCACCCGCGCGCAAGTGGTTCCGCCTCAGCACGCCGTACCACGAGCTCAACGCGAACCCAAACGTGCGCGCGTGGTTGCACATGACCACGGAGCGCATGCTCGAGGTCTTTCAGCGCTCGAACATCTACAACTCGTTCGCGATGCTGTACGGCGACCTCGCCACCTTCGGCGTCTCGCCGATGCTGATCGACGAGGATCCCGAGGACCTGATCCGCACGCACGTGTTTCCGGTCGGTCTGTACTGCCTCGCGACGTCAGCGCGCGGCGAGATCGACACGTTGTACCGCGAGTGCCGCCTGACGGTGGCGCAGGTCGTCGAGCGCTTCGGGCTGTACAACCTGAGTATCAACCTGCGCAACAGGTGGGACGAGTCGCGGTACGACGACTTCGTCGACGTGCTGCACCTGATCGAGCCCAACTTCGAGCAGGACGACGCGTACGCGGACTGGCGTGGCAAGCCGTACCGCTCGCTGTGGATGGAGCAGTCGAGCGAGGCCACGTGGCAGGGGACCAAGGAGAAGTTCCTGCGTGTGAGCGGGTACAACGAGTTCCCTGTCGTCTGCCCGCGGTGGGACGTCGCCGCCAACGACACGTACGGGTACGGACCGGGCATGGACGCGCTCGGCGATGCGAAGGCGTTGATCGTGCTCGAGCGCATGAAGGCTCGGCTGATCGACAAGCTCGCTGATCCGCCGATGGTCGGGCCTCCTGACCTCGAGGAGCGGGGCGGCGGGTCCATCCTGCCCGGGGCAATGAACTACGTCGCGCGCACCTCTGGGTCTCAGGGCTTCGAGCCTGCCGTCAAGATCGAGCCGCGGTCCGTCGGCGAGGTGCGTGAGGCGATCAGGGAGCATGAGAAGCGGATCAATGAGGCGTACTACGCGGACCTGTGGCTGCTGATCGCCGAGTCGGACAGACGTGAGATCACAGCCGAGGAGATCCGTGCCAAGCAGGAGGAGAAGATGCTCCAGCTTGGCCCGACGCTCGAGCGCCTCGACGATGAGCTGATCGACAAGACCATCGACCGCACGTTCGCGATCATGCTGCGCGCGGGCATCGTGCCACCGCCGCCCAAGGAGCTGCAGGGCACGGACCTGCGTGTGGAGAAGATGTCGATCGTCGCGCAGGTGCAGAAGGCGATGGGCCTCGGTGCGATCGAGCGCCTGTACACCTTCGCGGGCAGCGTGGTGCAGATCACGCAGGACCCGTCGGTGATGGACAAGCTCGACATCGACCGCGGCATCGAGAACTACGCCGAAGCGCTCGGCGTCCCGCCCGACCTGATCGTCGAGCAGGACGACGTGGACAAGATCCGAGCGCAGCGCGCTCAGCAGGTCGCCCAGCAGCAGGCCGTCGCTGCTGCGCCGGCGATCGCTGACGCTGCGAAGACCGCATCCGAGACCAAGGTGAACGGTACCACCGCGATGGACGAGCTGATGAGGCAGATGACATGAGCCAGCCGAAGCGCACGACGACCAAGGGGCGTCGCGACATCGATCAGTACCTGCGGAGGCAGGCGCTGCAGCACAAGCGCGACCTCGCAGCGGTGCTCAGCACGCCTGAGGGTCGTCGGTTCATCTGGCGTGTTATCGACGCTATGTCCGGAGCGTTCGGACCGTCGTACGATACGCACGGCGGCAACATGGCCCGGAACGAAGGTCGACGCAGCGTCGGCCTTCAGCTGATGAAAGAGTGCATGGCCCAGTGCCCCGACCTCTACGTGAAGATGTTGGGGGAGAGGGTCGACGAAGACAAGACCTTCCAGCTCCTCGTCAATGCGTGCGAGGAGGACGGGGACGACAATGAGTGACGAAGGCAACACCTCTCTGCTCGGTGCCCAGGACTCCACCGACAGCGCCGCAGGGAACGACCAGGGCGCGCAGCCCACGGACTCGCAGAAGACGTCCGAGCAGCCGGACGATCAGAAGCAGTCCACCGAGACCAAGGACGACGGCAAGGCGACCGACGAACCCGTGGTCCCGGAGTCGTACAAGTTCGAGCTCCCCGAGGGGTTCGAGCTGGACGACGCCACGCTGGGCGAGCTCACCCCGGTCTTCCGCGACCTCAAGCTCACGCAGGAGGCCGCACAGAAGCTGGTGACGCTGCACACCGCACAACTCACCAAGCTCTACGAGAAGTCGCAGCAGCAGTTCCAGGACCTGCGCAAGACGCACCTGGACGCTGTCAAGACCGACAAGGAGTACGGTGGGAAGGACTGGCAGGGGAACATCCGCTTCGCCCAGGAGGCCATGAAGAAGTTCGGGACGCCCGAGCTGAAGCAGGCGCTGGTCGACGCGGGCCTCGACAACCACCCCGAGCTGGTGAGGGTGTTCTATCGCATCGGCAAGGCGATCAGCGAGGACTCGATCGCTGGCACGCAGAAGACCGCCGATGACAAGACGCCCGCCAACAGCGAGGAGGCGTTGATGAATGCGCTCCTGCCCAACACGATGGCCGCGCTGAAGGGCAAGTAACCTACGACATCGAAAGGAGACTGAGACATGGGCGCTCTCAACACGACCCTTCCCAACCTGGCGGACCAGCTCAAGCGGCTGGACCCCAACGGGGCGATCGCGCAGATCGTCGAGATGCTCACGCAGTACAACCCCGTCCTCGAGGACGCCGTTGCCCTCGAGGGCAACCTGGAGACCGGGCACCGGTTCGTCAGCCGCACCGGGCTGCCCACCCTCGCGTGGCGCCGCCTGAACGAGGGCGTGGCGCCCAGCAAGTCGTCCACCCGTCAGATCGACGAGGTGTGCGGCCTGCTCGAGGGCTACTCGCAGATCGACACCGAGGTCGCGCGCATCAACGGCAACCAGGCCGCGTTCCTCGCCTCCGAGAACCGGTCGTTCGTGCAGAAGATGGCGAACGAGGCGTCGGACTCGCTGTTCTACGCCTCGATCAAGACCGACCCCGAGAAGATCCACGGGTTCATCCCCCGCATGGGCGACACGTCCGCCGGTGAGAACAAGGACTACATCATCAAGTGCACCTCGGGTGCGTCCGGCAGCGACCAGACGTCGATGCTGTTCCTCACCTGGGGGCCGGATACCGCCCACCTGATCTACCCCAAGGGCACCATGGGCGGCCTCGAGAACGAGGACCTCGGCAAGCAGGTGCTCGCGGACAGCAACGGCAAGCTCAACACGTACCTCATCAACCACTGGATCTGGCGCCTGGGTCTGTGCATCAAGGACTACAGGTACCACGTCCGCATCTGTAACATCGACACCGCGTCGACCGGTGCGACCTCGCTGACGGGCACCGACCTGCTCACCGCGATGATTGCGGCCTACAACCGCATCCAGGACTTCAACAGCGGTCGGACGGTGATCTACTGCAACCGCACGGTCCTCAACATCCTCGACAACCAGCTGTTCAACAAGAGCAACATGTGGCTCACCATGGGCAGCTGGAACGGGAAGCCGAACCTGATGTTCCGCGGCCTCCCCATCCGGCTGACCGACTCGCTGCTCAACACCGAGAGCGTGGTGTCCTGAGCGATCTGAGCTGACGAGCTCGAAAGGAGAAACGGCATGAGCATCCTCGACCTCTACCTCCTGTGCTCGGACGACCAGGCCATCGGTACCGGTACCACGGCGGTCGTCTCGACCAACTCTGTCCCGGTCAGCGCGGCGCTGCGCAAGGGCTGGGACCGCGGCGAGCCCCTGTGGCCCTACGCCGTGATCACCAACCAGCCCGCTGGTTCGGGCTACACCTGCAAGTGCGAGATCATCCAGGCCGACAACACGGACTTCAGCACCAACAAGGAGGTCCTGGCCGCGTCGGACGCGATCCCCGTCGCCAGCATCAAGCCGGGCTACATGTTCAAGCTCGGACCGCTGGCGCCCGGCCGCGTCACGCGCGACCACGTCGGGTTCCAGTTCACGCAGGGCGGGACGCCGTCGACCGGCGCCACCGTCACCGCTGGCTTCGCCCTGGATCGTCCGACCCACCCGGACCAGATCTGACCTAGGGAGGGGGAGCTACGGCTCCCCCTCTCCACTTCCGGAGACTGACAATGTCGGAACCCAAGTTCGTGCAGTACGTCGTCGGGAAGCTGAGCTACCACGAGGGCAAGCTCTACCAGCCCGGCGAGATCATCAGCGTTCCCGAGGACTTCCGTCCGTCGGTGACGTGGCGTCCTCTGCTTCCCAACGAGCAGGTCGTGTCGCCCGAGCCGGGAACGATCAAGCTCGTCGACGACGCCGAGACCACGCTGTCGGGCAAGCAGTTGGCCGAGGCCAAGGCGAACCAGGAGCAGCTCGAGCGCCTGACGAAGAAGAAGTGAGGTGGTGAGATGGCTCAGTCCGAAGTCCAGATCTGCAACCTGGCGCTGGTCAAGATCGGAGTGAGCCGTCTCATCGAGGCTCTCACCGAGCAGACGAACGAGGCGAGGCTCTGTGCCCTGATGTACCCAGTGGTCCGCGACGAGATCCTCGCGGGCTTCGCCTGGTCGTTCGCACGCAAGCACCTCGTCCTGACGCCCCTCGCTGATTACACGCCGCCATCAGGGTGGTCCTACGGGTGTCTGTTGCCGACAGACTGCCTGAAGGCCCGCAAGCTGTGGTACGGGGACGAGCAGGAGCTACCGGCCCAGAGTCTGCCGTTCACCCTCGCCGGGAACGTTCTCCTCACGAACGAGGAGGCGCCGGAGCTCGTGTATACGTACCAGGTCACAGACCCGACCCTGTTCCCGCCGCTGTTCACCAACGCGCTCAGCTGGGGGCTCGCCGTGCAGCTCGCGACGCCTCTGTCTGCTCGGGCGGAGCTCGCGACGCTTGCAGCCCAAACGGCACCGGCAGCGTTGCTGCAGGCCCAGGCGGCGGACCTGCAGCAGCGCCATGACGCGATCAAGGAGTCTCCGACTATCACCGCGAGGAGTTGACAATGAGGTTCACCCGCCAGACCTCGTTCACCGGCGGCGAGCTCAGCCCGCTGCTGCACGCGCGTACGGACCTGGCGAGGTACGCCAACTCCGTCTCGCAGGCCAAGAACTTCTTCATCCGCAAGGAAGGTCCCCTGGTGACACGCCCGGGGACCACCTTCGTGCGTGAGGTCAAGGACTCGTCTGCCACGGTACGCCTGCGTCGGTTCGTGTACAGCCGGGCGCAGAGCTACGTGCTCGAGTTCGGCAACCTGTACATCAGGTTCCACACTGGTGGTGCAACGGTCGAGTCTTCACCCGGCGTGGCGTACGAGGTCGTGACTCCATTCACCACCGCTGATCTCAGCACGCTGAGCTTCGTCCAGTCAGGTGACGTGCTGTACATCTACAGCAACGGCACGTATCCCATCAAGAAGCTCACGCGCCTGGGTCATACGAGCTGGACGCTGACGGACTTTGTCATCGAGCGCTGGTCGACGCCTCCGACGCTCAACACGGTGAACCCCGAGGGTTCCACCGATTCCACGCACATCGGGAAGTACTGGGAGTGGGTGGCCACGGCCATCGATGAGGACGGCAACGAGACTTTGCCTTCCGATCCCATCCACGTGCTCCCCGATGGAACGAAGCCGGCGCTCTACGCCGACAGGCCTTGCAACTTGATGATCAATCGCCTGGCGAACGCGAAGACGTACAACGTGTTCCGCGGTCGTAACGGCGTGTTCGGTTACGTCGGGCAGGTGTCAGACGACAGCTACGACGCTGGTACGCCGACCGTCGTGACGTTCCACGATGATGGCCAGGTGCCGCAGTTCGGTGAACAGCCGCCGACCGGCAAGGATCCGTTCGCCACGGAGTACCCCACGTGCGGGTCGTTCTTCGAGGAACGGTTCGTCAGTGGCATGGGCGATGGGCTGTTCTTCAGCCAGACGGGGATCTACACCAACTTCGACGAGTCGCCGGCGATCAGGGCAACGGACGCGATCGAGGCCTACCTCGCCGCTCGCGAGAAGGAGACGATCTACAACCTGGTGCCGATGAAGCATGGCCTGGTCGTCCTGACGTCGCAGGGCGAGTGGGTCGTCGCCGGTGCCGGCGGTGACCCGATCAGCCGCACGTCGATCGACGCCAAGCCGCACTCTGCACATGGGTCTGAGCCGCTGCGCCCAGTCGTGATCGGCAACGTGATCCTGTTCGTCAAGGCGATGGGCAACTCGGTCCGTGAGCTGATCTACGACGCGAGTTCCGAGGTGTTCACGGGAAATGACCTGACGATCCTGGCTGAGCACCTCTTCATTGGCAAGACGATCACGGACTGGTGCTACGCCTCAGTTCCTTGGAGTCTGGTGCATGCCGTGAGGAACGACGGGAAGATGGTCGTGCTCACGTACGTGCGCGAGCACGAGGTCTGGGGGTGGTCGCAGTACGAAACCGACGGGTCGTTCGAGTGCGTCGAAACGGTTCCCGAGGGCGAAGAAGACTACGTCTACGTGGTCGTGAATCGTACGATCAACGGTTCCACGAAGCGTTACGTCGAGCGGTTTGCGTCCAGGCTCGAAACTGACGAGCGCTATGCTATTCGGACGGACTGCACGTCGACGTATAATGGCGCTCCGGCGACGGTGATCAGTAACCTGGGGTACCTGGAAGGTAAGACGGTCAAGTTCGTCGCCGACGGCGCGGTCGGCAACGCGGTTGTGACGGGCGGGCAGATCACATTGCCCGCTGCAGCGAGCATCGTCAACATCGGTTTGAAGTACGTGTGCGACCTGGAATCGCTGGACCTCTTCATCCCACAGCAGGACGTGAAGATGGCCTACAAGCTGGTCAAGCTCGCAGCGTTCGAGGTCGACAACACGCGCGGCCTGCTGACCGGTCCTGACTTCGACCACCTGTCCATCTCGCGCACGCGCGACGTCACGGACGGGTACGAGACAATTCCGAGCCTTCAGGGAAAGCTCATCGACGTTTCCATTCAGGCGACGTGGAACTACGGCGGCCGCGTGGTCCTGCGCGTCGACGAGCCGGTGCCGGTTACGGTGCTGTCTGTCATCCGAGGCTTCGAAGCCCGTGCCTAACGTTCGCATTGAAGAGGCGACGAGGGAACACATCCCCGTCTTTGCCGATCGACTTCGACCGGCTGACGTCGAGGAGTGTGAGCGCGCTGGGTCTGGTCCGCTTGCCACGCTCATCGACGGGTTCGACAAGTCCGACAAGGTGTGGGTCGGGTTCATCGACGACGAGCCGGCGGCGATCTTTGGTGAGATCGTCACCAGCGTTACGTCGAACACCGCGTTCCTGTGGTGCCTGACCACCGATGTCGTGGAGAAGCACCGTAAGCTCTACGCCAGGAAGAGCGTCAGGATCCTCAACTGGCTGCTGAGCAGGTACAGCGTCGTCTACTGCGCCGTCGACAGCCAGTACATCGATGCGATGTTCTGGCTCGAGTGGCTCGGGTTCGGCATCGTCAAAGAGCACGGTCACTTCTACATCATGGCCGTGAGGAGGTAACTATGGGTCCTGCCGCGCTCGCGTGGGTTTCGGTCGGCCTGTCCGCGGTAGGCGCTGCCACCGCCGCGTATTCGTCGATCCAACAGGGGCGCTACCAGGCCGCCCTCGGAAAACGCCAGGCCGAGATGCAGAACATGATGGCCGCGGACGCTTACCAGCGTGGCGCCATCAAGGCGAACCAGCAGCGCGAGAACCTCGCCCGTCTGACGGCTCAGCAGGAGACGCTGTACGCCAAGTCCGGTCTGGAGCTCACGGCCGGGTCGCCGAGCAGCGTCGTCGTGGATACCGTCGGTCTCGGCGAGCTCGACGCTCAGATGATCGAGAACGACGCGGCGCGCGAGGCCTGGGGTTACAAGTCCCAGGCGCAGCTGTACCTCGCGCGCGGTCAGATGGCCCAGGACGCTGGGTACATGAACGCTGTCGGTAGCGTGCTCGCAGGCGCGGGCACCGTGGTCAACCAGGGCGCTGACTACAAGCTCTGGAAGATCGGAAAGGCGTGACATGCCGCGCGTACCGGTGATCGCACCGCAGGAGAACCTGCGGCCGCTCAACACGCCCAACTACGACATGCTTCAGCCGCCCGCTGGCGCCTTCGGCGAGGGTGTGGCGGCTGGGCTCATGCGTGGTGGTGATGCTGCCGGGCAGCTCTACCTCAAGGCGCGTAAGGAGCATGATGATGCCGTGTTCCTTGCTGCCGTGAAGAAGTACAACGACGTCGAGAATCTCAAGATCGACGGGGACCAGGGGCTCCGTAGCATGTCGGGTGAAAACGCGATGGAGCGCTTCGACCCGATCATGACGGAGTTCAATGGCGCGATCGACGAGATCGAGGGCAGCCTCCCCAGCGACGACGTCAAGCAGCGGTTCCAGGAGTTCCGTCTGAGCCGCGATCGTGACGTGCTGCAGCGCGCCCACACGCACCTGCGCGCGCAGACGTCTGTGGTCGTGCGTGAATCGACCATCGCGGCCGTGCTCTCGGAGACCAACCGCGCTGCCAAGCAGCCGATGAACGAGGAGCGCAACAAGGAGTCGCTGATGATCATGCGCATGGCCCTGGAAAACCAGGCCAGCGCTGAGGGTTGGCCGGCCGAAGAGCTCGACGCCAAGTGGTCTCAGGTCGTCTCCAAGTTCCACCAGTCGATGATCGAGTCCCTGGGAATGGGAACGAACCCTGGGCTCGCGCTCCAGTACTTCGAGAAGCACCGTGACGAGATCATGAACCAGGAGCTCGACGAGGTCAAGGAGGACGTCAAGTTCTACGCTGCCCGTGGGCAGGGCCTCGTCGAAGGCAAGAGGATGTGGGACGCGTCGGGCATGGACAAGGAGAAGGCGCTCGCGATGCTCGACGAGCACCTCACCGAGCCGTGGTTCCAGGACGCACGCCAGGAGATCGACCGACGCGCCGCTGATGCGAAGGAGTTCAAGCGCGAGCGTTCGGAGTCGAATTACACGTTCGCGGACGAGGCCTTCAAGGCCGGCGGCAATCGCGTCAGCGCGATCCCCACGACGGTCTGGCGCGACCTCGCGTCCAACGAGCAGGAGTATTTCCGTCGGCTGGAGCGCGGTGAGGTCAACGATGATCTCAAGCTCAGTCAGGTGGACTGGAAAGCGTGGGACGCGTGGAAGTCGAAGTCCCGTGAGGAGATGCTCTCGGGAAATCCTGTCGCGGACCTGCGTGGTAAGGTGACGGCCTCGATGCTCAAGGAAGCGGTCGAGGAGAAGAGCAACCTGGTGGCTGCTACCAAGGAGCCTGCCAAGGTGAAACCACCGCAGCTGATCAAGCAGGGCGTCGACCGCGAGCTCAACAGCCGCGTGAAGATCGCTGGGCTGGACTCCAGCAAAGCGCGCGACAAGACCCGCATCGAGCAGTTCCGTCAGTGGATGTACGACAGGATCGACGCGTACCAGGGGACGTACAACAAAGCCCCGGACGAGGAGCAGCTCAACCGGTGGTACGTGATCGGCCTGGCCAAGGGCGAGGTCGAGGTACGCGGTATCAACCCCAACCTGTACAGGTTCGAGGTCGATACCAACCCGTCGTACTACAAGATGGACTTCATCTACGACGACATCATCGTTCCCGAGAGGGACGCCGCGGCGATCAGGAAGGTCTGGCCTGGCATCAGTGACGCTGATGTCAAGAAGAAGTACCTCGAGAACATGGAGAAATAAATGGACCCCCTCGAACAGCGATACCTCCAGCAGAAGCAGGCTGAGGAGCAGGACCGGGTGGAGGAAGACCTGGTCCAGAAGAAGTACGAGGAGGCGAGGCGCAACGAGGAACAGCTGCGCAAGCACCAGCTGCGCGCGTCAATGATCCAGGCCTACTCAACGACGCCCGACGAGCACGCGAAGCAGCTCAAGACCGTCGGTCGTCAGGGCGTGGTCGCTGGTCACAAGAGCTTCTTCGACGCCGAGCGCGAGCTCGATGCGTCGGACTTCCCGCTCGAGACGATGCACGAGCAGACCCCGGTCCTGGCGGAAAAGCTCAAGGACCCGGACTTCGCCGCCGTCGCGCGTGACGACGTGAAGAACCTGGGTGTGCTCGAACAGATGATGACGGGCAACACACAGAGCGGGAATTACCTGTCGCGCACGCTGAAGGGCATGGGCGCCGGCATCTTCAAGGGCACGGCACAGCTCGTCAACGTCCTCCCCACGTACTACCAGATGGGGAAGGAGGTGGGCTGGGAACCGTTGCCGTTCACTCTCATGCGGATGGCCGGGCGTCAGGACCTGGTCGAGAAGATCGACAAGCGCGTCGAGGGCTTCGACCTCAACATCGAGGGCGTCGGTTCTAAGCTGAAGCACGAGGACCTGTTCCAGCGGTTCTTGTTCGAGGGCACCACGATGACGCCGCAGATCGTGGCGTCACTCTTCGCCGGTGGACCGCTCGGCGCCTTCGCCGTCAACTACTCGATGGAGACCGCTGGTGCCTGGGACGAGATGGACCTCGAGGTCGATCCCGTCACCGGCAAGAAGCTTCCGTTTCTCTCGCGGTTCCTGTCGTCGCACGCGGTCGGTGGTATCAATGGCGCGATCGAGCTGATCCCGCTGCAGAAGTACAACAGGCTGATGGGACGTGACTTCTACAAGAAGCTCGTCACCAATGGCGTCAAGGAGGCCATCCAGGAGTTCACTAAGCGCGGGGTCTTCAAGCGCTTCTTGCGTGAGCACATTACCGCGGCCGCGCTCGAGGGCGTGACGGAAGCTGTCCAGGAAGGCACGCTGATGGGTGCCATCGCTCTGGACAAGGAGCTCGCCAACAGCAAGGGAGCGAACTTCCAGCAGATCTCGTTGGAAGAGGCACGTGATCGTGCGGTCGACGCGGCGATCGCCGGCTTCTTTGGCGGCGCGTTCAACGCCACGGTGCTAGGAACGCCGAAGCTGACGAGGGACCTCTACCGCGCGCACCAGGCCGACAGGGACCAGCTCCTGCTCCTCGGGCTCAACCAGGCAGCCATGGAGTCTACGCTTCGTCAGAGAGCTGACGAGGAGTTCGCAGGATTTATTCAGGAAGTCTCAGGAACGAATCGCGATGGCAACGCCTATCTGCCTGGCGAGCAGTTCAAGGTACTGTTTCAGGAAGGCGACCCTGTCGAGATCGCTGTGGCCATGGGAGCTGACGAGTCCCAGGCGCGGCACGCGATCCAGAACAACACGGACATCGTCATCCCGCTGCGTGACTTCGTAACGAAGATCGCTCCGAACCAGGACCTCTTCGACCGCGTCAAGCAGGACGTCAAGCTCGCGGCCGACGGCATGACGGTGCGCCAGGCGATGGAGCTTCGCGAGAAGCTGAAGCCGATCTTCGAGGACCTGGAGAAGCAGACGAAGGACGGGTCACTCTCGAGCTTCGAGACTCGGATGCGCGAGGCGATGATTAACGGTCTGATGGTGACGAACCGCGTCAGCCGTGAGGTCGCGGAAGAGTCGGTCAAGCCGGTCATGCTCTTCATTCACCGGTCCATCCTCGAGTACGAGGAGCAGGACAAGAAGCTGGGCGTTACGCGGTCACGCGACATGATCGCGGAGGACCTGTTCCCGCGTCAGATCAAGATTCTCGACAACCTGCCTGTCGAGCTGACCGGTTCGCTAGAGTCAAACGACCCGCGCGTCGCACGCCGCCGTGAGATCGAGAACCAGATCTTCAACCTCAAGGCGATGGTCAAGGCCAAGTCCGAGCAGGAAGGATCCAGTATCAACTGGCGCGGTGAGCAGCAGAAGCTGATCAAGGCGCTGAAGGCCGAGGGCAAGGCGCTTGACAAGGAGCTCAAGGACGCCGGCCTCGATTGGAAGAAGGGATTCAAGCGGCTCTTCTCCACGGAGTACCTGGATTACCGCATTCCATGGGCTGAGACACGGTTCAAGTCGTACCGTGAAAATCGCCGTGTCTCTGAGGAGCGGTTCCAGGCGTTGTACGCGTCGTTCCTGAAGGAGAAGGGGTTCATCGAGAGCCCGCGGTCGCCTGAGGACCTTGAGTTCAACGAGCGCATCGTCAACCAGGCGCTTCACGAGAACAAGGAGATCGCCGGAGAGAATCTCACGGTGCTCTACTGGGGGTCACGCGCGGCTGGGTTGGAAGAGGAACTCCGGCAGCTCAAGTTCCACCGTGGCCGTCACAAGCGCGAGGATCTCTTCACGCAGCCGCTCGGTGACGACTTTTTCAAGGACTTTGACGAGGAGTTCAGGAAGTGGAAGGAGCAGCGAGAGGGGCCGAAGGGCTTCGTTCTTAACCCGAAATCGCCTGATGAGGTGACCGACGCGTCGCTCAAGGTGAACGACGACCTGCTGAACTTCGACGATGATACGATTCGTCATATCAACGAGGCGTTGTACGCGTACTACGACAGTCTTGCGTCGGATGAACGCATTGCGGACCCGCTGGACGCCTTCCGTGACCTGAACAATCTGCGCGATGTGTTCGCGGGCGACGAAGCGATCATTCGGTGGATCGATCAGATCGAAGTTGGAAAGTTCGCAACGGTTGATGCTACTGATGACTACGCCGCTCTACTCGAAGGATTCAGGGAGGGGTTCGGTCAGGGCGCGTCTCCGAACGACCTGCTGATCTATATCAATGAGGACCTTGGACGGCGTCTTGAAGATCCGCCTGCTGACCAGTTCATGTCAACGATCGAGGTGTGGACGGTCACGGGTCTTCGTGCTTGGTGGGACCCCAACCATACGTGGGGCGCTGCTGCCGCAGAAATCAGGCGTGTTCTCAGTAATGAGACCGACGATGCGGTTCCTGACGTGCGCTTCGTCGACGATGGGTTTGAGATCCTCGATACTGAGTTCGAGCGCCTGGGTCCGTTGTCTGACAAGCTGGTGGAGTACATCAAGTCGGTAACCGAGGAGTTCAGTAGGGAGACGTATCGAACAGATGCGCGCCCCACCTTCGTGAAAATCTTCGACGCTATCATGACAGAGGGTGCGCGCAACTCCGATATTTGGAACGATGTCAAGGATCTTGGTCCTGCCGGCGATCTCAAGGAAGTGGCAAAGGAACTCTGGACGTGGTGGTTCTACGGCGAGAACCCGCTGGACGAGGGTCCGCTCTACCAGCCTCTCGATCAGGCCGGTGAGGATCTCCTCGCGCTGCGGTCGAAGTTGATCGCTGAGCTGACCCAGCTGGCGCAGGGATACGAAGCTGTCCGCGGCCCGGCCACGGTCCAGGTCATGCAGATCGCGATGGCCAACGGGTTCCAGGACGTCGATCAGTTCAAGCGCATCCTGTCCCAGGCACTCAGCGCTGGTCGTGAGCGTCTTCGTGACGTCGACCACCAGGTGTCGCTGCTCTACTACGACAAGCTCAAGTCGAGCCCGCAGTTCGCTGCGTTCACGGCTGGCAGCCACGCTGTGGATTCGGGCGGGCGCCCGGTTCTGCTCTACCACTTCTCTGGGTACGGTGACTTCGACGAGTATCGCATCTCGTCGTTCAGCTCCAGGATGATCGAGAGCACCGGCATGTGGCTTGCCGAGTCTCAGACGATCGGCCCGCCGGTTCTGCAGATGCACGGTATCCGTGGGCATAACCAGACTACCGAGATGCGCGGGTACGCGCGCATCACGAACCCGTTCATCGTCACGGTTCGTGAGGCGCTCGTCGATGAGGTCGCCGTCGTGGCAGCCAGCGGGCTCGCTCAGCGTGGCGTGCTCAAGGGGCCCGCTTTCAACAACCTCCGCAATAATCGGCCGATGCTCTCGCAAGACCTCAAGCAGATGATGAATCTCCTCGGCAAAACTTGGACAGACGTTGTCGACGAGCACGAGCGGCTTTGGAACACCATGACGAACGACGTCGACCGGACGCGCCTGCTCTTCATGTGGTCGCAGAACGACCTGGTCGCGGAGTACTTCGTTCCCGATGAGTTTGGTGTTCATACGCGCCGCGTGATGCAGAGCCTGGGCTACGACGGAATCCAGATCAACGACGATCTCGGGTTCGGACCGGTCTGGGTTCCGTTTGAGTCGAACCAGTTCAAGCGAGTGGAGAACCTCGGATCGTGGAACATGGCCGATCCGCGGTTCCTCTTCCAGGACGACACCGACACCAACCGCGCGAAGCCGTTCTTCTCGGCGGCGCGTCGGGCGATCGAGACCGCGAAGGTTACCAAGGCCCCGGCTGACCAGTGGCTGCAGATTCTGAAGAACGCGCCGGGTGTCAAGGTCGAGGAGCTCGAGTGGACCCTCCTGTCGGAGTTTCTCCAGCAGGTCGCTGATGACTCTGCGAAGAACGGCCGGAAGATCTCCTTGTCGAAGGAGGCGATGCTTGATTTCATGAACGACCACGAGGTCAAGATCAGCATCGTCAGAAGCGGAGACCGTGATGTTCAGTCGCTGATCGACAGTGAAGAGGAGCTGCTTAACGAGGCCAAGGCTCAGTACGAGAAGGAAGTCAAGCTCCTGGATCAGATGCAGATCCTCAAGGATCACACGCTCGTCTCTCCTCAGGACGCGGCTGCTGATCCTGAGTTCATGGTTGCTAAGCTCAAGGAAACAGCGGAGCAGCATGGGTACACGTTCAAGACAGACCCGGTGACTGGTGACTACGTCATGGTCAACTTGTCGACGGGTAGAGAATACGTGGACATTGCAGAGCTCACGAACGACGATCTGGGCCGCGCTCTCATGCGCGGGTTTCAGAACATCTGGCGCAAGCGCGTTCCCATTGGACCCGATGGTCACATGGTGAAGTTCAACAACTACGTTATCGACCCGCTCAACAACGTCGCCGTTCCGTCTGGGATGCACTACGCGGTCCTCGCGGCCGTGCACAACCGCCACGAGTATGAGCTCGATCATATCCACGGCTGGAACATTAGCACCCTGTTCCGGTTGCAGGTGCAGGCGGTCGCGAACGAGCGGCGGATTATAAAGGAGCGTACGCGCAACCTTGAGATCATCCGCAAGTACAATATGTCAGTGCAGCATTACGAACGCTTGCAGAGAGTAGAGGGCAGGCTCACTCGTACCGAGGCCGCGATCGAAGAGGCGAAGTCGTGGGTTCTCAATGCGACGACGATCGAGCACGGTCAGTGGCAGCACCGTGTGCTGCTGGAAAAAGCGGTCAAGGACCGGTTGATCCCGTTCCTTCACCCGCACGGGTGGAACGCCGATGTTCATTGGGATGACCCCGTCGGTTCGTACATCATCAACCTGATCCATCAGACGGACGACGGCCAGGTTCAGGTGTACAACCCGTACGTCATCCCCGAGGACGCGCCGCAGGTCGTCCACGAAATTGCACAGGTGCTCGACGAACTCTTCCGCACCATGCGCGGCGCGGATGAAGACGTCATCATCTACGACGGAGAGTACGTCGCGATCCCGACGGTGATCGACGACCACGTCGTCCCTTCGGTGCAGATGATCGCGGGCTCTGCGTACCGCAAGGCATACCACTCCGTTCAGGGTGGTACGCGCTTGGACGTCGCGACCGTCTACCCGTCCGCGCTCGAGTACATGAACCGGCAGCTCAATTTGCAAATCACTAACCTCAAGGCTGAGGCGAACTCCATCAGGAACTCTGGACAGCGTCAGCCGGCGTATTCCTCGTACACGATCAACACGATCGCTCCGTCGCTCGACTACAGCAACTACCGTGAGATTCTGATCACGGTTCCGAAGGTTTCGCCGGCCTTTACCGAGAGCCACTGGCACGGGCTCAGGAACGTGATCCTCCATATCAGGACCTCTGATCGCATGGAGGGAAATAAGAAGGTCCTGTTCATCGAGGAGCTTCAGTCTGATTGGCACCAGAAGGGCCGCGAGTTTGGGTACATGGGCGACCCGGTCGATCAGCACGCGAAGATCATCGAGGACCTGCGTAAGGAGTGGGACGAGGCTTTCGCAAAGTTCGTCGAGCTGAAGGCCAAGTACATTCATCAGTACCTTGCTGTGGCTGGCACGCGTACGTCGATCGCGAACATCGGTACCTTTGAGCTCGGGTTCAACGAGTGGCTTCGAACGAACGTCGACGAGGCGAAGATCGTCGACAAGCAGATGGACTTCATTCGTGAGGAGATCGACTTCTACGAGGACGGTGGTACGCGCGTCCAGGAAGGTCCGTTCAAGGACTCGTGGTACGACCTCGGCGTCAAGTATATCCTTCGCTACGCCGCCGAGAACGGGTACGACAGCATCGCGTGGACGACTGGTACGCAGCAGACCGAGATCTACGGCAGGCAGGTCTCTGCCGTTGACACCATTCACTACAAGCGCGATCGTGAGAACAGCTACACGATCTGGGGTTCGAAGGACGGCCAGACCGTGACCCAGGTGCGCAACAACCTGCGTCGCAAGCCTTCGCGCCCGGGTGCGCAGGACGATCTCGGCAGCCTGATCGGTAACGCCAACGTCCAGAAGATCTTCGACCAGATCAGGCAGACGTGGGAGTTCGAAGGCACCATCCCGTTCTCCGGTGAGATCGGTGGTAATGGGTTCCGCGAGTTCTACGACAAGATGGTGCCTGGTGCGTTCCGCCGCGCTGGCAAGAAGGGCGTGACGCTGCGTGAGGTTACCTTTGGCACCAAGATTGACGAGGACCGGCTCTCCATACCGACGAAGGAGTTCTTGGCCGACGTTGGTGACGAGGAAGAGGCCGTCGAGAACTCGCGTGCCCTCGTAACCTCGAACGTCATGGCTGTCCAGGCCACTGTTCAGCGCTTTTCGCACGCGGAGGCCGAGTACCATGACGCCAGTGATTCGTACGATACCGGTAGAGCCGATGCTACGTTCAATGAAATGATGTCGGCTGCGATGACCGGCGTCCAGGAGTACGAGCAGCTGATTAGGGCCGCTACGATTCGTGGTCAGCTCCTGGCACTCGCAGGAAAGACGCTCGACCACGAGTCTCGCCAGCTGCTCAGGCAGATCCCTGGTCATACGACGATGACTCCACGTGAGTTGATCGACGAGCTGGAGAACAACTACGTCTACGAGCCGGAGATCTTCCAGGAGATCTTGCATGAGGGAAGACGCGCCAGTGAAAAGGCTGAGCAGGCGGCGTACGCGAAGATCGCGTCCGCGTACTACCACATGAAGCTGCCGCGCGTTCACAGCCCGTCTCCTGAGCTCAGCAACCTGATCACGTTCACCGGTTCGCCGGCGGCGGTGCTGGCAAACTCCGAGGCCTCGGTCGGGCGCATTGAAACGGCGATTGACGCGAATCTCGATTGGCTCAATGCGCAGAACGAGCGTGACGCTCCTGATCCTGACCAGGACATGTTCGACCACCACCTGACCAGGCTCGGTGAGCTTCTTGATGAACTTTTGAAGGAGTACAAGCGCCAGGCCGAGTTGTATGCAATGATGGAAAAGCAGCCGCCGTGGTTTGTACCGTCGACGCAGGAAGATGTCAACACCGCCGAAGATATCGCTAGTCGGTCCGCCGATGATAACGACTGGGATAGGTTCGTCGATAGCTCCAAGGACGAGGTGATCGCCAAGGCGAGCATCTTCTACGAGAGCTACGCGAAGCCCGCGGTCGGCGTCAAGGTCCACGGCCTGACGATCAACGACGACCTCAAGAAGAAGGCGCTCAACGAGGGGTTCCCGCTGTTCCACGAGGATCCGCACGGCCCGCGTGGGTACACGGCGATCGATTCCAATGGAGACGTTCTGATCGGTCTGCTGGAGAGCGCGAACCTGTCGACGTTCCTCCACGAGTCGGCGCACGTGATCATGCGCCTGACCCGCGACCTGATCTCCAGGGCCGACTGCCCGGAGTCGATCAAGGTCAACGCCAAGGCGATCGCCCGCTACCTTGGTGCGGATAACCTGGACTCTCTCACGCGTGAGCAGCATGAGAAGTTCGCCCGGTCCTTCGAGCAGTATCTGCGGACTGGAAAGCCTCCTGCTCCTTGGATGGCCAACTCGTTCGGGCGTTACCGTTCGTGGCTGCTGAGCGTGTACGAGCGCGCCGAGGCGCTCGGCGTGCCGATGTCCGAGGACGTGCAGAACATCTTCGACAACCTGCTCCAGGCCGAGTCTGAGGTCGAGGACTCCGAGCGCGCCATGGGATTCCTCCCGATCGCCGACCGTCCCGAGGACCTCGGCCTGACGATGGAGGAGTGGAACATCTACAAGGCCTGGCAGGAGCGTGCGCGCAACGAGGCGATCGACGAGCTCGCACGTGCCGTGGCCGAGGGGAAGGCCGGAGCTTCCCGTGACTGGTACCGTGAGCAGTACAAGAAGGTCTTGGAGGCGGTGACCGCGCGCATCAACTCGATGCCCTCGTACCAGGTCCTCCACTTCCTGTCGTACGGTGTGATGCTCGATGGAAGTGACGTTCCCGAGGAGCTCAAGGATTCCTCAGGAAAGCCTGTCAAGCTCTCCGGGAAGAAGCTCAAGGAGATCTACGGAGACAGGTTCCCTGGTGCCCTCCCGAGGTTGGGAAAGGGTACCCTGTACACGCGAACGACCAAGGAGCCCGCCGGCGCTTCCCCGTACTTCTTCAACGAGGAAGATGGCGTCACTCCCGACTACCTGGCCCAGTTCTTCGGGTACGACTCCGGAGAGCAGCTGATCCTCGACATCCTGAACCTCGAGCCTCGCGAGCGCCGGATCGTGCGCGAGACCAAGGAGGCGATGAGCGAGTTCTTCAAGGAGGCTGTCAGTGACGGCATGGTGGAGAAGGCGTCTCAGGCCGTCGGTACCGAGGCCCGTGCCGCGACGCTGATCTCCGAGCTCGAGTTCATTGCCAAGAAGCTCGGCAACACGGTGAACGCGCGCAACATGGTTCCGACCATGAAGGCCATGGCGCAGCGCGTCATCGCTGGCATGCGTGTCAGGGACATCGACTACAAGGTGTACGTCAACAACGCCGTCCGGGCTGCGCGTGAGGCCGGGGCTGCGATCCAGAAGGGAGACTTCGCCAAGGCCTTCGCCGCCAAGCAGCGGCAGATGGTGAACTTCTACCTCTACCAGGAGGCCATGCGCGCCCAGAAGTCGATGGACCGTATGGTGAAGTACCTGAAGGACGCCACCAGCCCGAAGTTCCTCTCCCGCCTCGGCCAGGCGAACCGCACGTTCGACGAGCAGGTCAAGGCGCTGCTCGAGCGGTTCGAGTTCACGCGCATCACCAAGAAGGAAGAGGCGAAGCGCGAGCGCCTGCGGGCGTTCATCGCCAAGATCGAGGAAGAGGACGGCGAGGTCCCCGAGATCCCGGAGGACATCCTCGACGAGGCGTTCAAGAAGAACTACCGCGACATGACGCTCGAGGAGCTCACCGGCCTGTTCGACACGGTCAAGTTGATCGAGCACAAGGCGCGTCGTCACCGCAAGCTGATCTACCGTAACCGCGAGGTCGACTTCCAGAAGGCCAAGGCCCAGCTGATCGCTGAGGCCGAGGCCAACATGAAGGACCGTGGCCCGGCGCCTACCACCGACTCGGTCATGGGCGTGGTTGACAAGTTCCTCGAGTACGGTGAGGGCCTGGATGCTGCGCTCCTCAAGGTCGAGCAGGTTATTGACTGGCTCTCGGGCGGTGACATCGACTCCGCGTGGCGTCGGTACATTTGGAACCCCATCGAGGACGCGGAGAACTACTTCCACAAGCGCCTTGAGCAGGTCATGGGCAAGGTGGTCGAGGCGTACGAGAGCGTGCCCGACGACCAGCGCGCCCGCTGGGAAGACCACATCAAGATCCCGGGTATCGGTGAAATCACCCGTGGTGACTTGATCTCGATCGCGCTCAACGTCGGTAACGTGGGGAACTTCGATAAGCTGCTGCGCGGGCGCGGTTGGAAAGCCTCCAACGTCGAGGCCGCGCTCGACCTCCTTACCAAGGAGGAGTGGGCGCTGGTCGAGAAGCTCTGGAAGGCGATCGATACCCTGTGGGAGGATTCGTCGGCTCTGGAGAAGCGCGTGAACGGAGCGGCTCCACCGAAGGTCGAGGGCCGCGTCGTCCAGACCAAGTACGGTCCGATTCAGGGAGGGTACTTCCCGGTCGTGTATGACCCCAAGCGCAGCCAGCGCAAGCAGACCTACGAGAAGGGCCCGATGGCTGGCCTCGTCAACCCCGAGGCTTACCGTGCGGTCACTGCCCAGGGGCACCTCCAGAAGCGCACGAACTACGCTGACGCTATCCTCCTGGACCTCGGGGTCGTTCCCAACCACATCCAGCAGGTGATCCACGACCTGGCCTATCGTGAGGCCTTCATCGCGATCCAGAAGATCCTGTACGACAAGGACGTGGACCTGGTGCTCAGGCGTCGCCTGGGTGAGAAGCGTTCCAGGGTCTTCCGTCCGTGGCTGCACGCGATCGCCGGCGACCACCCGAACGCGCGCGGCCTCGGCGATTGGATGCGGATCTTCCGGTGGGCACGTTCGTCGATGACCGTCGTGGCCATGGGGTTCAAGATCTCGACGATGCTCAACCAGCTGCTCGGGTGGTCGACCGCCATGGAGGGTCTGGACAAAGGGCGGCTGACCAAGAACATCGGCAAGTTCCTGGCGAACCCGGTCAAGATGACGCGTCTCGCGTGGAGCCTGTCGCCCGAGCTCAAGCGGCGCCTCAAGGCCGCCGATCGTGATCAGAAAGACAAGCTCCAGCAGCTGGAAGGCAAGCGTACGGTGCGTGCCCGCGTGGCCGCCGCGGCGCTCTGGGGCGTGGGCTACATCGACATGCTGGTCTCTGTGCCCGCGTTCATGAGCGCCTACGAGCAGGCTCTCAAGAACGGTGAGACCAACGAGAACGCGGTCCGGTTCGCGAACAGCCGCGTGCGCCTGACCCAGGGGTCCGGTGCTGCCAAGGACCTGGCCACGATCCAGCACACCAACGAGCTCACCAAGCTGATCACCGCCTTCTACACCTACTTCAACGCCTTCTACAACCGGCAGCGCAACGCGTACCGCGACCTCCACAACAAGGGCTTCCGTGGTGTGCCGCAGTTCGTCGGCCGCCAGCTCTTCCTCGTCGCCATCCCGGCGATCATGGGTGAGCTGCTCTCCGGCCGCGAGCCGGACGAGGACGAGTCCAAGTGGAAGTGGCTGCTCAGGAAGCTGTTCTTCTACAACTTCATGGGTGTGCCAATCGCGCGTGACCTCGCAGCCAAGCTGGACAGCGGGTACGACTTCAAGCTTAGCCCTACGCAGACATACTTCGAGAAGCTGTCCAATAACCTCGAAGCGATCGGGAAAATGGTGGAGGGAGAAAAGGACCCTGTCAAGGTTAGCCTGCAGACCGCAGAAACTGTAGGTATGCTCTACGGCATGCCGACGAGTCAGGTTAAGATAACGGGTACGTACTGGTACGACCTTTACACGGGTGAGGAGGAGTACGAGTCGTTCCCCGAGTTCATGCGAAAGACCTCGCTCACCCGAAGGGAGGACAAGAAGTGAGCTTCTCTTCGCAGTACGCGCCGGTGACGCACTCAGGGAATGGCGTCGCCACGCAGTTCAACTTCTCGTTCGCCATCCTCGCGGGGAGCCAGGTCAAGGTCACCCTGATCGACGCGGGTGGTAACGAGAGCGTTCCCGCATTCACGGTCACGGGCAACCTTGGTGGTGGGTCCGTGACAATCACGCCTGCGCCTGCGTCCGGAACCACCGTGAAGATCACGCGTGAGACCGCGGTTGCGCAGGCCTACGACTTCACTGCGTACGGTGCCTTTCAGCCCGCGACCCACGAGCAGGCGTTCGACGCCGTGGTCATGATGCTTCAGGAGTTGTCCTACACGGCCAACGAGCTCGTCAGCCCGGTGGTGCAGCAGGCGATCCAGGACATGTTGCTTGCCTACGGTACGGTTAGCTCGCCGCCCACGCGCTACACCACGGCCACCAAGCCAGCGCCGAGTTCGCTGTTGAGCGGCGTAAGGATTCGGGTCAAGGACCCGGGGTCCTATGAGCAGGAGATGGTCTGCCTGGAAACCGGTGTTGACGGCGTGTATGAGTGGTTCATCACTGCCGCGGGAGGAATCTGATGAAGAAGGTGCTTATCATCCTGCTCCTGGCACTCTGTACTACGGGTGCCCTTGGCCAGGCGGTTAACACGGCCTCGGTCAATACGTCACCGACGGCCGGGGCCGCATGTAGCCCGGCGCGCCTCGTCACCGCCCGAGATTCGGGGATGACCTGGGCGTGCGAGAACGGCGTCTGGGTCCCGAAGGACGCGATCGGTCCGGAGTACGTCATTGTCAAGACGGCCGCCGGCTACTACGCGAAGCCGAGCTCGTCGAGCCTGTCCGCGTTCTCGCACGCGACGTCCGCGAGCGTGGTCGTGAAGCAGGCGTACGACGCGATCAAGGCGGGCGGCGGGACGATTCGTTTTATGGCCGGCACCTACAACTGGACGCAGTGCGTCCAGGTCAACCCCGGGCATGAGAAGTGGGTCAAGTTCGTCGGCGAGGGACAGTCGACCGTCCTCGACCTCGACCCGACGACGTCGGGCTACGGCGCCGTCACGTTCTTCTGCACTCACAACGGCGGCGACACTTCCGACTCGAACTTCCGCTACATCTGGTTCGAGAAGCTCAAGGCCGACAGCCACGGGAAGCGCGACGCGACCCGGACGAACCGGTACTACACGTTCTTCGGCGAGGACCCCGACGGGGGCGTCGTCGCCAACTCGGCTTACAACCGCGGCTTCGACAACATCATTGTCAAGGACGTCTGGAACTGGAACGTTTCCACCATGGGCGCGTCCGAGTACAACGCCGGCACCGACCCCAACCAGCGCTACAAGGGGCTCGGGCTCGGCTTCCATGTCAAGCAGACCGACGCCGACCAGGCGTTGGGGCACAAGCTCTATGTGCGGGACATCCTGGTCGACAACTACAACCAGCTCGGCGGCAACCAGGCGGTCTTCTTCGGCTGCTACAACTACAACGACGGCTCACATCAGTGCAACGCCTGGGTGCAGAACATCCGGCTCGTCAATTCCTGGCACGACATGAACATGCCGGCCGACTCGGCCCGCAACCCGACGTACGACCACCCCTACACCTCGACCTGCTGGGCCTTCGGCGGACGCGGCGCGCAGGCGGTGCAGGGGACGTACATCGACAACAACACCTGCGTCGACTCGGGCGACAACTGCGTCGAGATGGACCAGCCCGAGGACGTCTCGATCACGAACAACAAGTGCTACAACCCGTTCCTGACGGGTACGACGATCGTCAACTTCACGACGCCCGTCGAGACGCTCGACAAGCAGCACGTTCGCGTCGACGGCTGGGATCAGCAGTGCAACTACCCGAGCGACTACCCGCTCGCTGCTTACCCCGCGAGTGCACCAACCGCGCTCGCCTGCGCCGTCAACATCTCGGGCTGCACGACCTGCCAGAAGTTCAACGCGGTCTCGTTCAGCAACGTGTCCGTGCGCGCCAAAGGTCCGCCTAACTGGGCACCCGCCGTCTGGCTTGGTCAGGGTGGTGAGCTGGGCGCGATCAGTTGGGATAACGTTACTTACAACGCGGAACTCTCGTACGATAACACGACCAACTACCAGGTCTTCTACGCCTTCGACACCCACCTTACTGGCTGGGATGAGGACGGGGACGGTACCTACGGGGACCGCGACGTCAACATCTCGCTGCGTAACATCGTGACCAAGTACAAGGTGACGAAGTTGCCTGGTGCAGCTGGCGTCTACAAGCGCGTCTGGCCGATCTGGCTCGGTGGCCACGGTGCTAATGTCCTGATCGACAACGTCGATGCCGATGTCACGGTCGATGGTACCTGGGACGCGGCCGGCAACGACAACATCACCGGCGTGACCTGGACAACCCGTACGTTGTACCCGCGTGCCGGCTACACCTACATTGCACCGTCGACGATCAACAACCTGATCATCAACAACGTTCGTGTGCGTGCACGGCACCTGACTAATGCGTCAGCAACCGGTCCGTACACCTACAACTTCTACCCCGGAGATACCGCGAGCTACATCGCTGCACGGCGTTCGAGCATTACCAACCTCGATCTGCAGGTCACGGGCTCCCTGGTCGCGACGAAGATCTACAAGTACTGGGACGCACCGAACGCTGTCTCAAACCTACACTGTCTCGACAACGACACACAAAGCTACTCCTGCAACCAGGGACGCGCGTCGGCTCAGGTGATCAACATGGCCGTCGCTTCGACGGGCGGGGTTGGGACCAGTGCGAAGCCGTGGACCGGTTGGGATGCGACCTTGACCGGTGGTGCGGTGGACACGATGTTCTACTTCCCGTGCGGTTACTACCAGGCCGCAGCCGCACTGTCGTGGAACGTCGCACGCCACAAACTCATTGGTGATGGTGCGTGCACCGTACTGACGCAGGGCAACTCGACCGCTAACCTCCTCGCCCCGATCGGCGCCGACCTTCTCATTTCCGGGATGAAACTCGACGGTGGTACCACCGGTGGACGATCCGGTGGGATCGGTGTTTATCTCCAGGGTGCGCGCCAGACGCTACGTGACGTGTGGATCACTGACTGGCCGTCGTACGGTATCCAGACCAGCAGCGCGGCCGACTACGCCGTGATCGAAAACGTGCGTGCGGATGCTCCGGCGACGTCAGCTGCGTCACTGTTCAACATCCAGTCTGGTACGGACTATCTGCGTGTCTCCAACTCGTCCTTCTCGCACCCGGGCACCGGCTACGCCATTGCCCACGGCGGTGGGACACTCGGCGTATTCTCTGGGAACACGATCAGTACCGTGAACAATACCTCGAGCTATGGCATTGGTATCAACTCGACTGCCGTCACTAACACGACCTTCACCGGCAACACCTTCGAGGGTCGCTTCGCGCTGCGCTACACCGGCGCGCAGAACGTCGTCACCGGCAACACGTTCAAGGGCACAGGCGCGAGTTACGGTGTTCGCATCACGGGCGGTGATGATGGGCTGATCGTTGGCAACCACTTCTTCGGTGATGGTACGGCCGGTGCGTCCGGTGTTTCCACCGGGTTGACCGCGGCGGCATCGAACATTGCCATCGTAGGCAACACGTTCAAGACACTGCCCGGTGGTTGCGCTGGCTTCACCTCGACCGCAAGTTACGCTGGCAGCTACTACCTTGCGGATAACACCTGCTACCAGACAACCTCGAATGCGTGCTGGGTGACCAACGACGGCGGCGCGACGGCGGCTACCGTGACCTTCGGCCCCAATGTCTGCTCGAGCGCCTCGAACGCCTACAGCCTTGCCGCCACCAACGTGACATACGCCTTCTCGACGACGCCCCGGCTCCAGCTCGGCGACAGTGGGGCGACGGGGTTCCTGAAGTTCTACAACGAGGCCGGCGCGACCGACTACTCGTTCTGCGCATACGCCGCACGCTGCGGGAGCTACAACTGCATCGCGTACGACAACGACTGCTCAACGAGTACGACCAACGACCGCTCCTGCATCATCATCGACCAGACATCCGGTGGTCAGGATAAGAACTGTGACGGTACAGCCGAATGAGAACGCTACGAACCATCTTCGTAGCCACCCTGGTGTTGGGGACTTGGGCTCCGGCCCAGGTCCCCTGCACCGACCACACGTGTAGCAACGACACCCTCGGGATCTACGGTGACGAGAACTTCATCTTCGATCCCGTGCTCGACAGTGACATCGCGTTCTACGAGGCGTACAGGGACGTGATTTCGAGCACGGGGGCCGTGTCCTGGAAGCTGTGCCAGTACATCCCGGTAACCAAGGCCGGGCAGCCGATTCCTGTGGGTCCCTGCGCGCTCAAGTCTAGACCGTACAAGATTAAGGTCCGGGCCGTGGATACCGGACTCCTCAGGGGCGGGTTCTCCAATGAGGTGAGGTTCGTACCGAAGGGGGTTGCGCC
>JADHEF010000349.1_pt1 | contig 52919 bp, 35 predicted proteins | sample 8952391 | NCBI WGS metagenome assembly JADHEF01 (sample SAMN16124439, study PRJNA663245) | bioreactor sludge metagenome | isolation source: sludge (nitrite) | place: India:Bengaluru | collected 2019-02-28 | reverse complement strand
GGTCATTGCTTGATTTTATAGAGTCCTACGTGACCGGCCCACAGTTCGCCTGTTTCGGAGTTGAAGCGCAGGATCTGCGGTTTGACACACGGCAAGTCGCCGGTAATGTCTTGCCACGTGGCTCCGTCGTCGACGGTCTTGAATACTCCGCCGCTGGCTTGGTAGTCCCACGTGGTGGCGGCAACCCATAGCGTCTTGGGGTTGCGCGGATGCACCTCAAGGCCGACGAGGGAGCGATTCCCGGTGAAACGGGTCAGCTGCTTCCACGTGGCGCCGTGATCGGTGCTGCGCCAAAGCTGCTGTCCCGTGCAGTAGATGACGCCTTCTGCGGTCACCAGCACATTCCAAACAAAGATCTCATTCCGGAAAACGTTCGTCCATGAGGCGCCTTGATCGTCGCTCCGATAGACACCCCCACCCGCGCCGCACGCTCCCCAAAAGATCCGCCGCGACTCGGTCGGGTCCACGGCGAGCCCGTAAAACATGCGGCGGCTCGCGGGTTGGTGCGGAAGCTGCGCCCATGTCGTGCCGCCATCTTCAGACTTGAAGATGCCGCCGCCGCTCTTGCCTTCGGCGGGATCGCCGTCAATGCCCAGATAGATGAGCCGTGGATTGTTCGGATCGACCGCGAGCGCGCGGGGATGTCCCTGTCCCCACATGGTGTTGGGCCTAATCGTGTAATCGGGCAAGCCGGTTTGGACGACGTTGAAGCTCTTGCCGCCGTCGTCGCTGCGGACCAGACAAGTCGGCGTCTTATACCAAGGCGTGACGGTGCTGATGATGCGCTCGCTGCCGTTGACCTCGGTCACCGCGACGCGCCAGTTGTGTCCGCTGAGGCCGGGCGTGTGCCGAAGCGGCCAAAGCTGACGCCAGCGCTGGCCGCCGTCCTCGCTGACAAATGTGCCTTCGTCCATGGCCGTGACATAGGTCTTCCTTTTGTGAAAGCGAATATCGGTGACGCACGAAATATCGGCACCGCGGTCGCGCTCCGTCCACGTGAGGCCGCCATCCTCACTGAGACAGGAGCGCCAGTTGGCACTGACAAACAGCTCCTTCGGGTTTTGAGGGCTGATGCTGAGCGTGCGCGGCGCGCTCAGGCTGGCGATGCCGCTGAAGACATTATCGAGCGTGGGATTCCCCTCGGCATCGACCCTGACTTTGGAGGAGCTCTTCCACGTTTTGCCGCCGTCGTTTGACAGGTAAAATGTACCATTCCAATCCTCGCTGCCGATGGCGTAAAGGTCGAGCGAATTGACGGGGCTGACGGCCACGTCACGGATCTTGCATTTTGAGCTGAGCTGTTTCGAAAGTTTGATCCACGTTTTTCCGGCATCGGACGATTTCAAGATCCCATTTTCGAAAAACGCACCGTAGATCACGTTAGGGTCCGAAGGATCGAACACGGCGCTGGCCGCTTTTTGAGGCGTGGAGAGACGCTTCCACGACCGGCCGGCATTCAGGCTCAACACAAGGCCTGAATCATGGGTGGCCGCAATGACCCGCGAGTGATCCGCGTCTGCCACGGCCACGCTGTAGACGGTACCGGACAGCGGCGCACCGATGTGAATGTTGCCGAAGGTCTGTAGGGATTGGTCTTTGACGAAATTCCTGAAGGCGACAAGGCGCGGCTTGTCTGACACGGCGGTCACGGCAAAGAAGAAGCTGCCGAATTTGCCGACGGTCGCCTCGGTCGGCAGTGCGCCCGAGCAGGCCAGATCCAAGCGGACCACACCAGGCCAATCGGAGCCTGTGAAGCGCGTGCCGGCGGACTCCGGGTGCTTTTTCACATACTCCGGGTCGGGAGCGAAGTCGTCCGCCTTCAGCACGATGTCGCGCCAACCGGTCTCCTTGAAGAGGCTATTGATATTCTTGCTGCGATACGTGCCGCCTGTGCCGGTCTTCAGGATTAGGAAGCAGTCCTTGGGCATGGAGCCGTCGCCCTTTAGCGTGAAGCCGATGCCTACGCAATCCGAGGCGTTGATGCCAGAAGGGAAGGTGACCGGCAGCGCGAAGTCACCGTAGTACTCGCCGTTGACTTTGCCGAACTGGATGCGAAGCGCGCCGTTCTCCTCAGCCGGGCTCGTCGCCTCGTAAGACACGGCCCACGTTTGACCGCCATCGGCACTCTTGTAGACTTTGCCGCAGGGGCTGGCAGCATAGAGGGTATCGCCTTTGACAGGATCTACGGCGACAGCGTGTACGCTGCGGTCACGTTCGGCGGTGATCCGCAGCTCTTTGCGGCCGGTGTTCGGCAGCCGCTGCCAGTGTTCACCACCGTCGAGACTCTTACAGAGCCCCTCTTCGGTGGAGGCATAGACGGTCTGGGGGTGGTTGCGGTCTACGGCAAGAGAGAACACGGCATAGGCGGCCAGCCCGCGGTTGATGATCCGCCAGTTGCGGCCGTGATCCTCGGTTTTATAGACGCCGCAGCTGTCTCCGGCCATGTAAATGACGCCGTCTTGCGTGGGATGGTAGACGGCCGCCCAATAATAGCCTCCTCCTCCCCAGCCAGCCTGCCGCCATGCAGGTTCGACCTCGGTTGAAGCCGCGAGGACCGCAGCTCCGGCAAATGCGCCAACCGCAACGATGAGGATTCTCTTTGTGGTTAATTGGCTCATGGACAAATCGGCCCAGCCTTACCGGATAAAGCCGAAACGCGGCGAGGTGAAGGGCCAGTAGACCACGGTAGCCGGGCCCAACAGGTTACGCTCCGGCACGGGTCCCCAATACCGGCTGTCGAAGCTGTTGAAAGAGTTGTCACCCATCGCGTAATATTGATCACTTGACAGGGTCACGGAATCGCTTTCATCGCCCAGCGATTTGCCGGGAAGGAAAACCTGCCGCGTGCCGCTCGGGTTGAACCCAGAGTAGGCGGGACCTTTGGGCCACACCTTTTCTTTGCGAGAGATTTGCCCGATACGCAGAGGCTCCGTAACGGCAACGCCGTTCACGTACAAATTAGGGGCCTTGACCTGCAGGGTTTCCGTCGGCAAGCCGGTCATGCGCTTGATGTAGTGGGTACCCTGCTGCAAGGCCGTGATGCCCGTCGTGGAAAAGACCATCACCTCGCCGCGGGTCGGATGCGCAAAGTTCCACTTCCAGCGGTTGACGAAAACAAAGTCGCCCGAGACCACCACGCCGGACCACAGCACGTCACCCGTTTTGACGCTCGCGCCGTTGGCGACACCGCCTTTGAGGCGCAGCGGGCGCCGATATTCGTCGGTTTCAATGGCGTCGTTCGGGATATAGTGCGGCACACCCGCCACGACGACGGGCATGTATCCCGGCTTCTTGCTGCCGTCACTCGGCATGAAGTGAACCGTCCCGGCAACCTTAGCCCGCACGTTGTGGAACGATTCACCGGTCACCAGCCATTTAGCGAATTTGAACGGCTGCTGATCCAAAAAGGTCGCATCAGCAGGATTACGGGGCTCAGAATGGATCCCGTACAGGGTCGGCTGCATCGACCCCGTCGGAATCTTAAAGGGCTGATAGAAGTAAGCGCGGAAAGCCATCGCGACAGAAATGGCGACCACCAGAACGTCAAAGTTTTCGCGCCAGCCGGCGAGAGGCTTAGGCGGATTGAGCTTGGTCAGACAAGCTTCAAGCTCTGTGCCCGCCGTCTCCATCGCCGCGCCGTCTCGCTTCCGATACGCCGCCTGTGCACGTTCGAGATGTTCGTTCAAGAACGAGAGCTCCCCCGTGTTCATGACATCTTCGCGGCTGCACCGCAAGGTCTTGGCATGGTGCAACAGCGTTTTAAGCTGTTTACGAATTTTCCGCTTCTCAAAAAAATTCACTCAGGTGCTCCCGTTTCTCTTTACCCCACAGAACACACCGTAAAATCAAGCCCGATTTTTTAGTGTTATCCGATGGGCAATTACGCGATCCACGCTTGGCAAGATCGCCTACAAATTGATCTCCTGATGTCCAGGTTTCAGAGGCAGACGCGATTTCCGCCACATGAACTCCCCCGGGACGCCATCCGGCAAACTGACCGTCCCGCGGACCGCATCCCCTTCAAAACTCAAATCCAATTCGACAAAGCCTTTCGGGTGCGGCGTCCGGGACTTGATCCGCTTCAATCCGCCCGACTGCGGCGCGACCCGTACCGACTTAAAGCAGGGTGCCCCGGGCGTCACGCCGGCAACACCAGCGTGCAGATGGTACAGCGGATGAGCACCCCAGGCATGACAATCACTGCGGGCGTCACCCGGAGCTTCCAGCGGCGTACACATGCCGTTCTTGACGTAATCGCGCCAGAGGTCCAAACGTTTCAGCGTGAGGTCTGTGCGTCCGAAGCGCGTGTAGGTGTCGAACAGGTAGTGTGAAAAATAGACGGTCGCACGGGCCAGATCCTGCGCCGTGATCAGCCCCTGCAAGGCCTGCGCCTCTTTGTCGGCAGGCAGGATGCCGGCCAACAGGGCCAGACATTGCGCATGCTCACTGAATTTATCCTTTTTCACCGTGTCAGCCATCAAGCCCCGCTCCGCGCTCCAGAACGTCTCGACCACTTTTAGCGCCACGCGCTCCGCCCTCTTACGCCAGTAAAGGGCCATCTCACCATTGCCCGCAGCCTCTTCGGCCACGGCCGCGCTTTGCAGGGCGTGCACATAAAAGAGATTGTTGAGCGAACTCAGCCCGTAACCGTCCGGCGCGACACCGTCGCGGAAGCTCGGGACCCAATCCATAAAACTCCAGCCGGGCAAATTGTCCAGAAGACCATCAGCGTTCTCATAGAGCTCCATGCCGTGCAGGGTTGCGCGCAACCCCGGCAAACGCGCTTTCAGCCAAGGCAGATTGTCGTGCCACATGACGTAATCGCGAAACATCAGCGGCCAAATGAGCGTGTACGTCGCTGAGTCCTGCGTAAGATATGTCGGGAAATTCATTCCGACCATACCGTCTTCGCGCCGCGAGAAATCGTACAGTTCGATCGCTCGGCGGATCAGGCGGTCATCGGATGTCAAGGCGCTCACAACCTGCAACTGCACCCGCGTATCCCCCGGATACATCTGCTGCTCATAATAAGGACAATCGAAAAACATCTCATGCGAACACATCTGCATGCCGCGCAAACAGATTTTTTGAACGGCGTCCAGCGTCGGGTCGTCACACACGAACGAGCCTTCATACGCCAGAGGGTAACGCGACTCGGTGATCGACATGCGCGTGAGCGTCACAGGCTGCTCTGCGGTTTTGATGCGCAAAAGGCACCACTTGCCGCAGCGCCACCAATGCGTCGTGAACACGCGGTCCACCCCACCGTCCAAGAGGAGGGAATCAGTCACACACTCCATCTTCTTGCCGATAAATTCGCTGCGGTTCCCCTTCTTGGCGCCGCCGTACGTCGGCGATTCCGTCCAGCCCCACTTGACAACCCCGCCCGCTCCGCCACTCACCGTCAACTGCGGATACGCGCAATAATAATCCTCCAAATCCCACAGCAGGGAAACCTCTTGATGCGCAGGAACCACCCAGGCTTGGCGCTTCGTCAACAGCGCGTTAGCCGCGGCGACCGCGCCATGAGCACCATCCTCCGCCTTAAAGACCACGCCATCCTTCACTGTATCCACCGCCGCGCGGAACCGGCCCGGCGTGCACTCGCTTTCAATCTGATCCGGCAGGGACGACGGATAGAGACGCCAGCCGGGCTCATTCAGTCCGGCCGCCAGTTTCTTCACAGGGCCACGGACCTCGGCAACATCCACATACGCCGCGTCCGGCGGCTGTTTCCAGACTGGCGAAGTGCCGGCCATCTCGATCTGCATTCCCGTACCCCACGCGCCGCCACCCATGCCGACCAACCGGTTACCCTCCAGCACAGCGACCTTCCAGTTGCTTTTCCCCGTCGTCAGCAGTTTGTCGTACGCGCCCTCAGCCTTGAGAATAAAGCCACCGCGCCAACTGAGCTGCGCCATCGGCGCACTCGGGCCTATCTGGTAGACGACCGCCTCCAGCGTATGCGGCCCGGGATCAAGCGTCAGCTCATACGTGCTGTAACACCAACGCTCGACCGTTCCTCGGTCAGGACCGCGAGAGATGATCCGGCCGTCCAGCAGAAGGATATAGCGCTCGTCTCCACTCACGTGAATGCGCAGCGGAGCGCCGCCCACCGCCGCAAACGTGTTCTTAAACCGCAGGAAGACCGAATCATCCCAACGCGGGGAAAAACGGTAAATGACCTGCTTGCGGCCGACAAACTCAGAGATGCGCTTGCCGCGCTCAAGATCGCCGTTCACCGTCGGGTGCCAGACCCAGGATGCGGAATCGACCTCCTGCACCGATGCCATTCCCGTATTCCCGCGAACGAGACGCTCCGGAAGCATCACCCGCTCGACGCGTGTCGCCGCAAACGTCCCGCAGACACACACCGCCGATATCCCCAACACAGCACGTGCATACATGTCCATTACCCCTTGTGAGTTCTTATACTACTCGTCGGTCGCCGTCCCCCTCAACACCGCGATGAAGGCCGACTGAGGCACATTCACCTGCCCAAATTCCTTCATGCGCGCCTTACCTGCCTTCTGCTTCTTCAAGAGCTTCTGCTTGCGCGTCACATCGCCGCCGTAGAGCTTGGCCAACACGTCCTTGCGGAACGACCGGATATCTTCACGTGCGATGATGTTGCGCCCGATCGTGGCCTGCACCGGAATCTTGAACATGTGCGGGGGAATGGTATCGGCCAACGCTTTGCACATCTGCCGACCGCGGGCCACGGCCTTGTCCCGGTGAACCATGCTGGAAAAGGCGTCGACCACCTCTCCGTTGAGCAGAATATCCATCTTGACGATGTCGCTCACCTGATACCCGCAAGGCTCATAGTCCATGGACGCGTACCCGTGGCTCACGCTCTTGAGCATGTCGTGAAAATCGATCAAGATCTCGTTCAGCGGCAACAGGCAGGTCAGAATCACGCGCCGGGCGTCCAGACTTTCCGTGGCCTTGAACTCTCCGCGCCTTTCCAACACAATACGCATAATGTCGCCGATACACTCGCTGGGGCAGATGATGGTGGCTTTGATCATCGGCTCTTCAATCTGCTCGATGCGCGTCACGTCCGGCAAATAGACGGGGTTGTCAATTTCCAAGGTTGTCTCATCGCGCAATTGGACTTTGTAAATGACCGAGGGATGGGTGCTGATGATGTCGAGGTCGAATTCACGGCGCAAGCGCTCCAGCACCACCTCCATATGGAGCAGTCCCAAGAAACCGCAGCGAAAACCGAAGCCCAGCGCCACCGAACTTTCGGGGTGAAACGTGAAGGCCGAATCATTCAGGTGCAGCTTTTCCAAGCCCGTGCGGACTTTTTCAATCTCATCCGTGCTGACCGGGTAAACGCCACTGAACACCATGGGGCGGACTTCTTTAAAGCCCGGCAACAGGTCCGTCGCACCGTCTTTGGCCCACGTCACCGTATCGCCGATTTTGATGTCCGCAGGATCCCGGATGGTTCCCACCAGATACCCGACCTGTCCCGATTCCAACACTTCGACGGGCTTCTGATCAGGGCTGAAGATGCCGACCTCGCGCAACGTCGTGGTCTGTCCACTGCTAATAAAACGCACTGAGTCACCCGCGCGGATACGGCCGTCGACGACGCGCACATAGGTGATCACGCCGCGGTAAATATCAAAAACCGAATCAAAGACCAGGGCGCGCAGCGGCGCATCCTTGGGGCCGGTCGCGGGCGGCGGGATACGGTTGACGATCGCCTCCAGAACCTCTGGCACGCCAAGGCCGGTCTTGGCGCTGATGTGCAGCGGAAAATCCATCGGGATACCAAGAACGTCCTCAATCTGATGCGTGACTTCGGCCACGTTCGCACCGGGGAGGTCGACCTTGTTCAAGACCGGCACGATCTCAAGGTTGTTATCGATTGCCAGATAGGTGTTCGCCACCGTCTGAGCCTCGACTCCCTGTGCCGCATCCACCACGAGGATCGCGCCTTCGCACGCACCCATGCTGCGCGAAACCTCGTACGTGAAGTCCACATGTCCCGGCGTGTCAATCAGGTTGAAGAGATAGGTCTCGCCGTTCTTCGCGGTATACATCATTGAGACCGGATGCGATTTGATCGTAATTCCGCGCTCGCGTTCCAAGTCCATCGCATCCAGCGTCTGCTCCCGCAGATTACGCAGTTCGATCGCCTTCGTGTACTCAAGGATACGGTCAGACAGCGTGGTCTTACCGTGATCGATATGGGCGATAATGCAGAAATTCCGGATTTTATCGAGTATTTGTTCCATATGCCTTTTCGCATCTCTCACGCATCTGCGCCACCGCCGCACCCATGTCGCTCTGTTTAAAAAGGAAACTGCCGGCCACAAACTGATTCGCCCCGTGCGCCGCGCACTGCACCGCCGTCTCGAAATTGATGCCTCCGTCCACCATGATATCGAGGCTGTTGAAACCACAGGTATCGGCGTGCTGACGCAACTCTCTGATTTTGGGCAACACCTCGCTCATGAACGACTGCCCGCCGTATCCCGGATTGACGGTCATGAAGAGCACCTCGTCGCAGTACGGCAGATACGGGAACAGCGCCGACGCCGAAGTCTGGGGCCGCAGCACCAGCCCCGATCGGACGCCGCGCGCCCGGATCGCCTGAAGCGCCGCCCACACGTCGCAGTCCGCCTCAACATGGATCTGCACCGTCTGAGCCCCGGCATCGATGAAACGGCCGCTATATACATCCGGACGGGTCAGCATCAAATGCACATGGCGGTAGAGGCTGGGGCAGACCCGCTGCGCGAGCGACACCATATCGGGGCCGAAACTCAGATTCGGCACAAAATGAGCATCCATGATATCCAGATGCAACGCGTCCGAGCCAGACTCGGCCACGCGACGGATTTCGTCGGCCAAATGACCATAATCAGCCGCCAATAAAGATGGGAGAATCTGAACCTTCATAGGCGCGATAGTATAAAGGAAGCGGCGCTCCAATGCAAACGCCGCCCCTAAAATATCTTCGCCTTTCAGAGTTTGGAGACCTTTACGACCCGAGCCAAGGCGTCGACACGTTTCAAGTCAATATCCGCAGGCGTCAGGCTTTCAACGTTCGCGCTGCCGCACGCCAGTCCGTAACGGATCGCGTCGGCCATCCGCTTGCCTCGCAAGAGGGCATGCGCGATGCCGGCCGTCGTGCAGTCACCGCTGCCGATCGGATTCACATGCTGCCGGACCTCCGGCGGGATGAAGAGCCACGCGCCTTTCGGCGTCAACAGATACGCGGCCTTGCCGCCCTGCGTCACAAAGACGTTCCGCGCCCCCATGCCCATCAAATCCCTCATGCCCCGCAGGATCTTCCTCTCGCTGTTCATCGGCTCCTGAAGGGTGGTCTCCAGTTCATGCACATTGAGCTTGGCCAACAGCGGGCGCTCGAAGAGCACGTTAATCAGGGCGGTCCGGTGCGAGTCAATCACAACAGGAACACCCGCCGCCGCTGCGGCCTGAACAAAAACCACGTAGAAATCGTCACCCGCAAAAGGCGGCAACGTGCCGCTGATGACGAGCATCGCCCCCTCGCGTGTCCGAGCGAGATTCTCGCGGATAAACCGACGAACCGCTGACTGCTCCGGCGCGGGAGCCTCCTCAACCAGTTCGGTCACCGTGCCGGACGCTTGATCGATCAAGGTGGTGCAGATGCGCGTGGAAGCCCGCATGGGCGTCAAAGCGCCGGTTTCCACCCCATAGGCCTTGAGATAAGCCGACACCCGCCGTCCGGTCTCGCCACCGTTGAAACCTGCCGTTTCCGCGGGCGTTCCCAGCGTCACCAGCACGCGCCCGGTGTTCAGGGCTTTGCCTGCAGCCGACTCCACAACCTGCCGCGCCCGGTTGACCGCATCGAGTTCCAAACCATCGAACAGCAGTGTCCGCTGCAAGACAGGGGTAAGTCCCAAGCACACAACTTTTTTCATCGAATTTGACTCCTGCCTCACAAAAAACCGTTCTCCGCCAAGCGCTGTTCGGTGACTCCGCAGCGCGCCTCTTTACCCAACAGACGCGCCACATACTTGCCCAGAAGATCGCCTTCGAGATTCACCGCGTCATGGACCCGACGGTCACCCAAGCTCGTCTCCTTGAGGGTGTGCGGAATGAGGTTGACCTCGAACCAGTCATCACCCAGCCCCGACACGGTCAGGCTGACGCCGTCGATGGCAACGGAGCCCTTCATCACGGTCTGCCTCGCCAGCTCCTTCGAACAGCTCATACGCCAAGCGAGGTCGCGCCCCCGCTCTTCGATTCCGGCCAGCGTGCCGCACTCATCCACGTGTCCGCTGACGATATGTCCTCCCAGCCGGTCGCCCAGAGCAAGCGCACGCTCAAGGTTCACCCGCGCGCCTTGAACCAGCCTCTGCAAGGTGGTGCGACGCAACGTCTCATCCAAAAGATCCGCAGTAAAACATCCGTCGCCGACCGATGTGACGGTAAGACACGCTCCCTGCACCGCTACGCTTTCGCCCAGCGCCAGCATATCAGGCCACGGGGCGTGCAGCAACGTCAGCGACCAGCCGCTCCCGCTCCGGGCCAAACGCTTCAAAACACCCACTTTTTGCACAAGTCCCGTAAACATATTCTCACGCCTTCCGCACACGCAGCATGACATCCTCGCCGAACCGCTTCACCTCCACACACCGCATGCGTGACACCTTCGACAAGAGCGTTCCGCGCCCCTCTACGGCAGCGACCGCCGCGCTATCGCCCAAAACCGCAGGCGCGTAGAAAAAGCAATATTCATCAATCAGGCCGGCATCGTGCAACGCACCCGCAAGATGCCCGCCGCCCTCGCAGAGCACCTGCATGTATCCGGCATCGCCGAGCCGTTTCAATAACCGTCGCAAAGGCACCTGCGCACGCTTGTCCGGGGCAAACGACCAGACATTCGCGCCGTGAGCCGACAACGCGCAAAGCCGTCGCTGGTCCGCACCTCGCAGGGTCGCCACAATCGTCCGCGGAGCCGCCTCATCTGTCAGAACACGCGCGTTTGCCGGCAGTACAGCGCCTCCATCCACGATCACGCGCATCAGTTGCTCACCCCCGCCGCTACGGCAGAGCAAGGAGGGATCATCGGCCTTCACGGTGCCTGCTCCGACCAGCACGGCATCCGCACGCCGCCGCATGCGCTGCACCTCGGAGCGAGCCGCAGCGCCGGTGACCCATTTTGAACGCGCCGTCCGGTCCGCAATGCGGCCGTCCAATGTCATGGCGAGCTTCAGCGTCACAAAAGGCAACCCGGTGGTGACATGTTTAAAGAACGGAACGACCAATTCCTTGGCCTCGTTCTCACACACGCCGTAGACCACCTCAACACCCCGCTTTGCCAGAATCTCGAGTCCGCGCCCGCAGTGGCACCCGTTCTCATCGCGGCAACCTACCACCACGCGGGCTATCCGTTCACAGAGAATGCGATCGGTACACGGCGGTGTGCGCCCGTGGGTGCAGCACGGCTCCAAGGTCACGTAGAGAGAGGCTCCCGCAAGCGATTCGCGGCAAGCATCCAGCGCTTCAACCTCCGCATGCGCGCACCCGGCGCACCGGTGACGCCCTTCACCGAGTTTACGTCCGTCACGCACCACCACCGCACCGACGGGAGGATTGGGCCGCGTGTACCCTTCGCTCAGCCGTGCCAGCGCAATGGCCCGCCGCATCCATTTCCTATCTTGCGCTTCTAGCGTCATCGTGACACAGCCTTAAGTCCGCTTCATCTCTTTATTCAGCCGGTCAAGCACACCGTTCACGAAACGTCCCGCGTCGGCATTGCTAAAGTATTTGGCAAGGTCGATCGCCTCGTTCAGCACGACCGCAGGCGGCACGTCGGTGCAATAGATCATCTCGTAAAAGGCCAGGCGCAGAACGTTGCGCTCGACCGAGCCCATGCGGTGCAGGGGCCAGTTCTGCGTGTACGCCTTGAGTTTTTCGTCGATCTCGCCAAGATGGCCCAGCACACCGCGCACCATTTTTTCGGTGAACAGCCGGATCTTCTGCGGTGCGACACGATCCTCAACCGTCTTGGCGGTGTCAGCCGCCGACTCCGTATCCTTGTCCTCTGCCTCTTCCAACCGGCAGGTCCACTGCTGCCGCCAGAATTTCGGGATGGCCATATCAATGTCCAGGCCGGGATTCAAATCCGCCTGGAAGAGCATCTGAAGCGCCCATTCACGCCCTTGTCTGCGAGTCGCCATGCTTCGTATTCCTCGTTTGTTGCGCTCAGATCGCCTTCAGAACAGCAACGGTCTCGATCGCGGACATAACCGCGTCCCACCCCTTGTTGCCCTGCTTCGTACCCGCGCGCTCAATCGCCTGTTCCAGATTTTGCGCACAGACAATGCCGTTCAGAACCGGCACGCCGGTATCCAGCGCAATTTTCGAAAGTGCCCGCGCCACCGTGCCGTTGATCAGGTCTGCATGCGGCGTAGCCCCTTGGATCACTGCGCCAAGAGCCACCACTGCATCAACCTTGCCTGCCGCGGCCAACTTCTGGGACACCTGCGGGATCTCATTCGCCCCCGGAACACGCACAAGCGTCAGATCGGCGTCTTTGCCGCCATGTCGCACAAAGCAATCTGCCGCGCCCTTCACCAGTTGCTCGGTGAAAAAACTGTTGAACCGGCTGACCACCAGAGCCATCTTCATACCGGTCGCATCCAACTTGCCCACGATCTCTTTCATCTCATTCCTCCTTCAGAGGGCAGGTACGGGACCCGCCCCAAACACGCTTACATCAAATGCCCCATCTTCGACTTCTTCGTCTCCAAATACAGCCGGTTGTAGTCGCCCGGCTCAAACACCATCGGCACGCGCTCCGTGATCTCCAGCCCATACCCTTGCAACCCCACCAGCTTTTTGGGGTTATTCGTCATCAACCGGATTCTCCTGAGTCCAAGATCGACAAGTATCTGCGCACCCACACCATAGTCGCGCATGTCTGCCGGGAACCCCAGCTTGAGGTTCGCGTCCACAGTGTCCAAGCCGTTCTCCTGCAGCTTGTAGGCATGCAACTTATTGGCCAAGCCGATCCCGCGGCCTTCCTGCCGCATATAGAGGACCACCCCACAGCCTTCCTGCTCGACCCTGCGCATCGCAGCGTGGAGCTGGCTGCCGCAGTCGCAGCGGGCCGAACCGAACACGTCTCCCGTCAGGCACTCGCTGTGAACGCGCACCAGCGGTGCCGGACAACCCGACAAGTCGCCCTTGATCAAAGCCAGATGCTCCATGCCGTCCGGAGACGAGGTATACATGCGCAGCCTGAAATGCCCGTATTGGGTAGGCAGGTCCACCTCTTGAATGTAGTCGATCAGCCTTTCGCGCCGCCTCCGGAACTGAATGAGGTCCGCGATCGAAAGCATCTTAAGCCCGTGTTTCAAGGCGAACGAACGCAAGTCCGGGAGACGCGCCATGGTGCCATCCGGTAACATGATCTCACAGATTACGCCCGCGGGTTTGAGGCCGGCCAGCTTGGCGAGGTCCACCGCCGCCTCGGTATGTCCCGCGCGCACCAGCACGCCGCCCTCGCGCGCCTCAAGCGGAAAGATGTGTCCAGGGCTTACCACGGATTGCGGTCCAGAGGCCTCGTCGATGAGCACCTGCACGGTCCGCGCGCGGTCCGCCGCGCTGATACCGGTGGTTACCCCCGTGGCAGCATCCACCGAATAGGTGAACGCCGTCGCGAACTTGTCGCCGCGGTTCCGGCTGGGCGCAAGCTCCACACCGAGCTGCCTCAGACGAGACCCCGTCATGGGCACGCACACCAGCCCACGCGCGTTCATCACCATAAAGTTGATCGACTCAGGTGTGACCTTTTCAGCCGCAACAATGAGATCACCTTCGTTCTCGCGGCTCTCATCGTCCGCCACGATCACCATCTGTCCCTGCCGGAAGGCTTCGACACACGTTTCCACTGAATCAAACACCGAATCAGTTGCCATACCCGTTCCCCAAAACAAAAGCCCCGGCCACTAACGAGACCGGGGCACTACAAAACCACGCAACAGCATCTTCTAACATCCAGACTTTACTGTCGGCCACGGAATTGAACCGTGTCAGTGGCAGGCAGGAACAGCTTGCCAGTCGCGGGCTTTACCGCCGGTCAGGAATCTCCCGCTCGCGCAGGATCACCTTGCCCCGAAGACGCTTGGATGAGTAGCAGTGTAGTGTTTTCACCCCTGTTTGACAAGAGGGAACCCTTGAAGGTCACGGGGTAAAATGACATTTTTTCACTTTTTGTCAATCAGCATGCTTGACTGTGCATGCCGTTTTATAAACAATAAGCGTGTTCCTTTTGAAGGGAACGTGATCAGCAGCCAGGATTTGGGGTTTGAATGGGAATTGTCATCGATCATGCGGCACGCAAGCGCGATATCATCGCCAAGTCGATCCAGCTCTTTGCCGAGCAGGGTTATGACGGCGTGACTTATCAAAAAATCGCCGACAGTTGTGGGATCGCCCGGACGACCCTCTACAAATACTTCCGCAACAAGCGCGAAATCTTCAACACGGCGATCTGGGAGGTCTCGTATCTCCTGATCGGCCGGTTCGCAGAGGTGCTCTCCTCAAAAGCCAGCCCCGTGGTCCGCCTCGACCGGGTCATGCACGCGGTGCTCCAGCTCCTCTTTGAACAGCGCATCATCCTGACAGTGATCCTCGATTACGTACTCGCCGCACAACGTGCGGGAGACAACATGGAGCGCCCCATCGCATGCCATACCATCGGTCTACGCCGCATCATCCACCGCCTGCTCATCGAAGGCGTCCGTAAAGGCGAACTGCGCAAAGTCAAAACAACCCTCGCAACCGATCTGATCTACTCTCAGCTAGAGGCTGCCATTCTTCGTCTGACCGTCAGCCAGAACGCGAATTACGACGAGCTTGCGGCCATGCTGCACCAGACCATCGAGACGCTCAAGAACCCATCCCCGACTAACAGCGCAAACGGCTGAGGCTGAAAAATGACAATCCGGCCTTACATATTCTTGGCGCTGATCGCCTGCACAGGTGTCCTGCGCGCCGCGGAAGCGGATGAAACGCCGTTCAAACCACGCGCTTACACTCCGCGCAAAAAGCTGAACGACTCATCCTATAAAGCCGCCACCTATGTGCCGCCGGACACAGCGCACCCAGTCGGGAAAACCCTTGAAGAGCCGCGAAGCTCCAGGAACTGGTTTTTTTTCAAACCCCGTAAACAGGCTGCAGAACCCAAACACACCACTGACGCGCAACTTAGGGACGCGCAGACCTACACGCAACAAAAGCATATCTCCGTGCCAACGATCAAAGCCGATCCGCGCGATGTGCAGGAAAAGAAACCTTTTAACGAGCCCTCCAAGAAGCTCGACAACGCCACCTTCACGCCGACGGAAAAACCTCAAAGCAAGAACCCTTTGCTGAAACCGCGCCAAGGCATCAAGGAGCCGGAGTGAGCGCGTTGAAAAAAGTCTCCGCCTGGAGCCTGCTCCCCGCCGAATGGAAGCCTCTCTGCAAAGAACTCGGACTGCCAGCCTTTCGCGCCGATCAGATCGTGACCGGGCTTTATCAGACTTTCGCACAGTCCTGGCAAGAGATCACCACCCTCCCCGCCGACCTGCGCGCGGTTTTGACCGAGCGTTTCAGCCTCGCTCCCCTGGAGACCGTACACATTCAGGATTCTTCCGACGGCGTACGCAAGCTTCTGCTGGCCTGTGAAGACGGAGAGCGTGTCGAGACCGTTCTCATCCCTTCCAAAGACCGCATGACTCAGTGTATCTCTTCGCAGGTGGGATGCAACTTCCGCTGCGCGTTCTGTGCCAGCGGCCAACTCGGCTGTGTGCGCAACCTGACCGCCGGTGAAATTGTCGGGCAAGTTATGGCAGCCTGCGCGCTGATGCGGCCGTCTCTGCCGGAAGCCGGCGCGCCGAAACCCGGAGCTAAGCCAACGCTGCCGCGTCCAGGAAACATTGTGGTGATGGGTATGGGCGAGCCCTTCGACAACTACGACAACGTGCTCCGCGCCTTGCGCATCCTTAACGATCAGAAGGGCGTGAATATCGGTGCGCGCCACATCACGGTCAGCACCTGCGGCGTCGTGCCCGGCATCCAGCGCCTTGCGGAGGAAGGCATGCAGTTCGAACTTTCGGTCTCGCTGCACGCTCCCGACGACGCTCTCCGCAGCCGCATCATGCCGGTCAATCAGCGCTGGCCCATCACGGAATTGCTTGATACCTGCCGAGCCTACACCGAAAAGACCGGACGCGTGGTGACTTTTGAATATACGCTCGTCAAGAATTTCAACGATTGCCCGCACCACGCGGACGGCCTGATCCGCCTTCTGCGCCACATGCCATGCAAGGTCAACCTCATCCCCCTCAGCCCGGTCGAGGGCTTCGGGGGCGAACGCCCCGACGACCGTTCGTGTCTCGCCTTCCTCGACGCGCTCCTCAAGGCCAAGATCAACACCACGCTCCGAAAATCGCGAGGCAAAGACGTGGACGCCGCCTGCGGCCAACTCCGACTGCGAAAACAGAGCGAAAAATGCGGAGGCAGGAGTTAGGACGCGGCATGGATAAACCGTCAGATACCACCATTCTGCCATCTCCGTCCGATCCGGGGCCAAGCGACAGCGTGAGCGGAACGGTCACATCCATCGTCTACCGCAACGACGAGACCGGCTACACGGTCTGCACCATCAAAACGCCAGGCGGCATTCGGGCGCGCGAGGAGTTTGTTACCATCGTCGGCACTTGCGCCGCGGTCTGGGAAGGGGAAGAACTGCACGCGGAAGGGCAATGGATCCGACACCCTTCGCACGGCCAACAATTTCAGGCCAAGGCCATCACCTGTATTACCCCAACCTCCTCCGAAGGCATCCGCCGTTACCTTGCCAGCGGCATGATCAAAGGCATCGGCCCCAAGTTTGCTCAGCGCATTGTCGACAAGTTCGGCGACAAGACCCTCGACGTCATCGACAAGGAATCCGGCCGCCTCCGCGAGGTGGAAGGCATCGGCGAGGGCCGCCGAAAAATGATCAAGGAATCGTGGACCGAGCAGCATGGCGTGCGCGAGATCATGATTTTTCTCCAGTCGCACGGCATCGGCACAGCCAAGGCTTCGCGCATCTACCGCCAGTACGGAGCGGACGCCATCGCCATCGTCAAACGCAACCCCTATCGGCTCTGTGAGGACGTCTGGGGCATCGGCTTCAAAACGGCAGACGGCATTGCGCTCAGCGTGGGCATCCCGCACGATTCCGAAGTCCGCGCACGCGCCGGGCTGATCTATACGCTTCAGACCGAGGCTGACGACGGCGGTCACTGTTTCACCATAGACGCAGAGCTGCTACTCCACGCCCAAGAGCTGCTCGATATCTCCGTCGAGGTTCTCGCTGATGCGCTCACCAAGGAGTATGAGAAGGGCACCTTGGTCAAAGAGGAGAACCGCATCTACCTGCGCGACCTCTTCCGCGCCGAGACGCGCGTAGCCGACAAACTGCGACACCTGCTCAACACGCCCAGCACCTTCCCTCCCATCGACGCTGACAAGGCCATCACCTGGGCCGAGAGTAAGATGGGCCTGCGGCTCGCTCCGCTCCAGCGCGAGGCGCTCGACAATGCCATCCGCTCCAAGGCATCGATCATCACGGGCGGCCCGGGCGTCGGCAAGACCACGATCATCCGCGCCCTCACCGAAATTTTCGGCGCACGCAAACTCGACATCCGACTCGCGGCGCCCACGGGACGCGCTGCCAAGCGCATGTCCGAGGCGACCGGCCATGAGGCCCAGACCATTCACCGCCTGCTGAAATTCAACCCCAGCGTGGGCGGCTTCGAGTTCAACAACGAAAACCCGATGGCCGGCGACTGCTTCATCCTCGACGAGATCTCCATGATCGACGTCCGCCTCATGGACCAGTTCCTGCAAGCCCTGCCCGCCTCAGTGACGCTCATCCTCGTGGGGGACACCGACCAGCTTCCAAGCGTCGGTCCCGGCAACGTCCTGCGAGACTTGATCGGCTCAGGAGTGATTCCCTGCTGCCGTCTAGACACCATTTTCCGCCAAGACACTTCCGGGCTTATCGTACGTAATGCCCATCACGTCAATCACGGCGAAGCCCTCGAGACGCGCGAAGGCGAGAGCGACTTCTACTTCGTCGAGACCGGTGAGCCCGAAAAAATGATCGCCCGGACCGTGGAGCTGATGACACAGCGTATCCCGCACAAGTTTAAGCTTGACCCGCTTTCCGACGTGCAGGTGCTCACCCCCATGCGCAAGAACCTGCTGGGCACCGAAAACCTCAACGAAGTGATCCAGGCCCACCTTAACCCGTCCGGACCTTCGCTGGTGCGCGGCTGCACCCACTTCCGGGTCAATGACCGCGTGATGCAACTTCGCAACAATTATGACAAAGAGGTCTTCAACGGCGACATCGGCTTTATCAAAGAAGTGAACGAAGAGGACCGTGCGCTGGTCGTGCTTTTCGACGGACGCCCGGTGCGTTACGCGCAAAGTGAACTCGATGAACTCGTGCTGGCCTATGCGTGCTCCATCCACAAATCGCAAGGCAGCGAGTATCCGGCCGTGATCGTGCTGATGCACACGCAGCACTACAAGCTCCTGCAACGCAATCTGCTCTACACCGCCATTACGCGCGGCAAGCGTCTCGTGTTGGTTATCGGCTCATCCCGTGCCATTCACATTGCGATCAACGCGAATCAGGTTCGCGAACGCCGTACGACGCTCAAGGATCGCCTACGGACCTCCGCATAGTCGTGATCGTCTGATAGAAGCGCCGCTCACCGGTCCGGAGCTCGCGGATGCGTTCCAGCCATTCATCAGAAGAGTCCTTACCGAAAACCTGCTTGCCCTGCTTCAGACGCTCGTCGGCCCGCATCAAATCGGAGCCAGACAGGACAGCCTGTTGCAGACAGAGGATTCGTGTCGGAGCAAATGTCTGCCCCCGTTGTCCGGAGCGTCTCACTGGACGCTGATCATCGTGCCCACCGTGGAGATCGTCGCGTGGTCGGCGCTCAGGCTCACGCGTTTCGAACGGGTGACAACGCCATCCACGCTCACGGTCCAATTGCGTCCGTTGACCTTCGCGAGCTCCGCCGCGTCCGTGTTCGCGAACGTGATCGGGATGGTCTGGACATCCGCGCCTGACGTGAAGTTCACGAGATTGACGTTGCCAGCATCCGCAAAAGCGAAGCCGTCCAACGTGCCGTTGCCGTTCGCGCAGTCGAGCGTGAGCGAGGGCAGCTTCACCGTGCCCTTCGCCTTCAGCGTCGCACCCGCGGCGACGATCACGCCCGAAACGCGCGCGAGTTGCACAGGGTCCGCAACGTATGCGGGCGCCGACGCGATCGCGAAACCATGGCGCACGCCCGTAACGGTGGAGGAACCGTCCGAATACCAGACCTGTCCCGTCACCTGCTTGCAGTAGTTTGTCCCCTTCTCATCCAGGAGATCCCACATGACGCCATCCGTGCTCCCCCGCACCTCATATCCCCAGATGCGGCGCGTGTTGCCGGCCGTGCACATGAGATCGTACGAGGTGATTGCGGGCGCCCCCTCGGCAAGCCGCATCGACACGGTCACCCAGGAAGACGTGTTCGCGTAGCTCGGCGCGCCCGAGTTGACAGCGGTGAGGAACGTGGACCCGCCGTTTTCGTCGAAGAAATTGGAGAGCCACAGTGCGGGATTCGTAAACCAGGCGCGCGCGCCTGTGGTGATCTTCGAGAGCGGCTCGTCGATGGAGGCCTCGCCGGGCAGAAGCGTGATCGCATTCGCGACGGTGGAGACCGGCACGGATAGTCCCACGTTACGGCGGATGCCGTCCGCATCGTAGAGCGCGAACTCGCTGCCGCCGATACACGTGTCGGACATGCCATTGAAATTCGAATTGATGTAGTAGATCGAGAGCCGGAAACAGGAATACGGCGTATCCGGGCCCTCGATGACGAGCGTGCCCGCCTTCACCGCGAGTGTCCCCGAAAAGTCAAGCATGCCCCGCAGCGTCCATGTACCCGTTCCCTCCTTAACCACGGAAAGCGCCGAGGTGCCGTTGGTGACCGTAGAGAGCGCGCTCAGCGTGTTGGTGCCATCGAGCGTGATCGTGCAGGGTGACGCGGCGATCGAGGAGACTCCTTTCAGGGAGAACGGCCAAACGCCGCTCGTCTTGAGGCGTCCCGCGCCCGCAAGAACGAGCGGACGCTCCGCCGCCATGTCCGCGTTCGTAACGGAGGCGCGTCCGAGGCACTCCAGCGTCGCCTCGCCCTTCGTTCCGCCGCCCAGAACGAATGCGTAGGGAACCCGATACGCCTCGCTATACGCGTCGCCCAGAATATTCTGGCACGTGAGCGTGGCAAGGCCGAGCGAACAGGCCGTGCCTTTTTCAGCAAGCGAATCGAACCGGAGCGTCCCTTCCTTCACGTCGATGACGCCCTTCATCGCGCGCGCCGCATGGTGGCGGAAGACCCATATGCCCGAACCTTTCTTCGAAACGTACGTGGCGCCGCCCGCCGGCTCCGTCCAACTGCCGCCCACCTCGCAGGCGTTCGTGTGCTCACCTGTGAAGATGACGCTGTTCATGACGCCTTTGTTCTCCGAGACCGTGATCGGGCCATTCCACACGAGTCCGCCCGTCACGCCGCCGTCCGCCGTCATCGCGTTCGCGTTGTTCCACTTGTTGAAGGCCAGGGTCTTCACGGTCGTCTCGCCTTGGCCGAGGTAGACGAACCGGCCGTAGTACGAGCCGCCGTTCGGGATGAGCGACAAGGTGCCGTTGCGGCCCATCGACGAGGGCTCCGAAGCGTCGTAACCCACCTTCACGAGCCCGATCGTACCGAAACTCTGTAACGCGGTCGTGAAGGTCGAATCCGTGCCCCGAAGGTTGAGCGTGCTGCTCGGGTACACATAGATGGCGCTCAAGGTTCCGCCTATTTTGCCGTAGAAGTCGGACGTGCCGGGGTCCGTCTGAATCGTCTGGCTCATCGCCCAGGCGTTCGTGATCATACCGTTGCCGGAGAGGAGGTTCACGACCGTGCGGCAACCGTTGTTTGTAGCGCTCCCCGTCATGATGACAACACCGGGCGCGTTCAATTCGATGGCGAAGTGGTCGCTCGTTTTGTTGTTCGCCGACTGTTCGGGCAGATGGAGTTCGCCATTTTCGACGAGAAGCCCATTTGTCACCTTATAGGCGGTGTTGACCGTGTTGTTGTCGAGATAGAGCGCGCCCTTGCCGCGTTTGACGATTTTGCCGGCACCGCCGACGAGCCCCGGAACATGGAGCGACGCTCCTTCAGAAATGTCGAAGATCATTCTTGAGGTGGCGCCGGAAAGCGTGAACAGCGTCACGGGGGCGATCGCCACGGCGTCCGCCTCCGTGAGCGTGTACTCGCCCGCTAGCGTGATCACGCCGTTCACCGGTTCGGGCAGTTCGGGCGTCGCCGCGAACGCCGCCACGAAACACATCACCGCCGAAAAAACACCAAGCTCTTTCTGTCGAGACACCATGTTATGGAACCTTCCTTGAAAGCGAGCATCCAATAGGCCAGACCGGCAACAACCAATTCTCCTGATGTGGCTCCATTATGCGGAGGAGGCTGAAAACAGTCAAACCCCAACATGCCCGCAATCTTCCTCTAAGTCCCTACACCCCGTTGTCTGGAACGCTCCACTTGCCGCTCAGGACACAGGTCATTCACTCCGCATCAGTGCTGTGAGCCGTTCGACAGAAGGATGCGTAGGCACAAGCAGCCCCTCCTCCAACCTGCCTTTCCCGCCTTCTCATTCGGCGCCGCGCACGCGAGAAGACCGCCCGTCCTCTTTCACCGCCGGCAGCGGCGAGGACGGAGGAACAAAAGCCCTGACGCCGCTGACGAACATCAGGTACTCTTTCTTGTTACCGTGGCTCTGCGCGCTGAGGATCAGATAGAAGCGCTGCCGGGCCGCAATGTCCGGCACGTAGGGCGAGGTCGCGCTCATCTGCCTCACGCCATCCAGCCACCACGTCGCCGTCTTCGTCAGCGGGTCGTAGCTCGCACCGAACGCGTGCTTTTTGCTGCGGTCGATCGGCTCTTTGCGGACGTTGTTCGGATTCTGCACGTGCTTGTACTTCGGCCAGATGCCCTCGGAACTGTGCACCGTGCCGGTCAGGCCGGGACCGAAACCGCCTTCATCTACATCGAGTTCCATGAAGCGCTCGAAGCCCTTCGGGTCGCCGGCGTAGCAGTCCTCAAGACGTCCGTTGTGCTCCCACGGCATCAGCCACACCGCCGGCCAGTGGTCGGGATCGTCGTCCGACAGCCGCACGTCGAACTCGACGTAAAAGCCCTTATCGCCCGGCAAAGCGGGCAGCTTCCCCGGACAGGAGAAGTCGCGCGGTGCGCTCACCAGATCGCCGCCGAGCTTCAGCGCCAGTTCGCCATTGATCATCTGATAATGGTCAAGGCTTGGCGGCTTGGAGTTGTACCATTGTCCGCTGAACCACTTGTAGGCGCCGCTCTTGCCTGGCGCGATGTCGGCCACGCACGGGCGCTCGTCGATGACGCATTTCGTGTACCCGAGCACCGCCGCCCCCGGCGGGACAGCACGCGAGGCTCCTCCTAACGTTCCGCACGCGGTCATCAGGCTTGCCGAAACTAAAGCGAGGGCGGGATGCAGAAACCGAAATGACGCGATTCGTTTCATCGTTTTTCCTTTCTAATTCAGCCGGATGATGAGCGGCGAGTCAGCGACCAGCAGGCCGTTGATTTTCGCACCGTCGCGGGTCGGCGTGATGACGAGTGTCTGTTTCACGCCGTTCACCGGATCGAAGGCCGCTGCCGAGCCGCAGGGGCCCGGCACGCGCAGATCGACCGGCACGGGCGTGCGTCGGTCTTGCGCGTGGCCGCCCAGCCAGAGTGCGAGCGCGCGGCCGTCCGGCGTGGTGAACGTGAAACATTCGAGCTGCGGCGGCATAGGGCTGACCGCGTAGTCGAACGCAGACGGCTCGAAGCCTTCTAGCAAAGTGGCGAGGTTGCGCGTGACGTAGTAGGCCGCCTGCGGCTGGAGCGGCGGGATGGGGTCCGCGTCGAACGACCGCCGCAGCAGGCTCAGGTCGAGCACGCCGAACTGAGGGAAATACATCTCGCAGAAAAACGATTCGAGACCCAAGCCGGTGTGGCGCGTGAAAACCTGCGCGACGGTCTTGGCCTTTTCCATCTCCGACATCCAGTATTTGCCGCTCCACGCTTTGGCGGCGGCCTCTTCGGACATCGCCGGATAGAGCGCGCTGTAGTTCCATTCGGTGACCATGCAGTGGCCGTTGAAGCCGATCTCGCGCAGCCAGCCCTGCAGCGCGCGCACGTCGGCCGTGTAGCTTTTCAGTCGGTCGGGATCGGTCTGGTAGAACGGATGCCAGCCGATCTCGTCCACATCGGCGGCGAGCGCGCGGGTGGCTTGCAGATAATTGAAGGAGCCCAGCTTGTGTTCCCGCTCGGCGGGGCTCCACGTGCTGATGCCGTGCGGGAATCCCGCCCACGACCCCATCATGACTTTGGCGTCGGGCGCGAGCCGGCGGATCGCCGGAATGGCCGCGCGGGCGACGGCGAGGTAGTGGTCCACGTTGGGCTGCGCGCCCCAGTAACAGGGGATGTTCCACTCGTTCCAAACCTCGAAGTGGCGGACCCGGCCGCGGAAATGGGTGACCATGAATTCGACGTAGCGCGTCCATGCGGCCAGCGCTTCCGGCGTGGTCGGCGGCGCAGGCATGTCGTAGTTCCACTCCCAGAGCTGGGGAACGGCGCGCGTTTCCGGGCCGCAGTAGAGCCGGTTGCCGAAGTTGAGCGCCATCACGATGTTCACGCCGTTGGTGGCCAGTTCGGTGACGGCCGCGTCGGTCGCGGGATCGATTTCCAGAACGCCTTTTTTCTTTTCCACCCAGTGCCAGTTGATCGGATCGTCGTGGTAGCCCACGCGCGCCCACTTGAATCCCGCGTCGTAGTGGAGCGGCCAATACCAGCGGTGCGCCGCGAGCTCCTGTCCCGGGCTGTGGTAGGTCGAATTGACGGTGATGCCCGTCCCGTACGACACGAGGGCGACGTTGGCGCCTTTCTCGTCGTAGGCCTCCAGCTCGGCCATGGAGAACGCGTACAGGATGTTCTCGACCAGCGGCAGCGCGCCGGCGGTGATCCAGAGCTGTTTGACCGGCGTGGCGGCAAAGGTGAACACGCACGCAGTGCGGTTGGTCGCGTCGCCGGTGGGGCCGTCGAACAGCGTGGCCCACGTCCGGCCGTCGCGGCTTCCTTTGATGGTGACGCTGGCGGGCAGGCCGCGGCCGACCTCCGCCGCGCCCGGGATCGGTCCCCAGCCCAGCGTGCTGCGCGGCAGCTCGGAGGGCGGCCGCTTACGGAGCACCACGCGCGTCACCGTCTGCTCCACCGGAAAATCGAGCCGGATCCAGACCGGCTGGGCATTCGGCCGGGTCTGGCTGCGGCTCATCCAGCAGGTCTGGGGATCGCCGTCGACCAGATTGACCGCTTCGAGCGGGAGGTAATCGTTGGCGGTCGAGCGCGGCATGCGCGTGGTGGTCACGCCGAGATAGTTTTTGACGATTCCGCCGCTGTTCTTGGGGTGGATTTTCACGCGCGGGGCGGCGTTGCCGATCTGGAGGGTCGCGTCGTCAAGCAGCGTCGGTGCCTCGTCCAGCACCCAGCAGAAGCCGAACCGCCGCACGGCGGCATCGCCGCATTTCGTTTGGATCTGGGGAGCCTCGCTGACGCAGGGCGTCTGTCCGGACAAAACAGCGGCCACCAGAAGCATGCAGCCCGCCATGTGAAGTTTCGTATCCATCAGGTTGTCCTTTTGCTGTTCGAAACGTCTATGGCCGGTCTGCGGCGACCGGGAACATCGAGATGCGGAATTTCGTGCATCCGTAGGGAATCAGTTTGATCCGTTCGGCAGGCTTCCGTTCGGGAACCGCCGCCTCCGGCAACCTCGGATCCTGCGGCGCGGGATCCCAATCGATGGGCGCGGCACGGGCAGTAAGGGTCAGCGGCGCATCCAGCGGCCAGTCCCATCTGGTTGGCATGGGCTTGCGCTCCACCGTCAGGTCGGGATTTTTGACAGCCAACGCGTATTTCCAGCGGGCGGCCGGATCCGGCGTGTTCGCGTCCCGTGTGTCGGGAATTGCCAAGGCGAAGAGCAAGGGCCCGCAGGAGACGGTGGCGTACGGCCGTCCGGGGGCGGGGTTCACTTCCGGCAACATGACTTTTAACGCATGATGCGCCGGAGTTGCTGCAGTTCCTCTCGCCTGGTCGATGCCCGTTTCCACGACCGGCGCCATCGGAAAGCGCAGACTTACGGTATCGCCCGGCTTCCACTTCCGGCTGACGCGGACGAAGTCGTGGTTGTCCTTTGCGGCAGGGACCGCCTTGCCGTTCACTTTGAGCTCCGGTGCGGAGCACCAGCCGGGGATGCGGAACGAAAGCGGGAACGTGGTTTTCTTCGCTGGCTTAACCGTGAACACGAGGTCTTCGCTGAAGGGGTAGGCGGTCTGGCAGGCGATCTCAACCGGCACGCGCTCCGCAACGAGGGCGTTGACTCTGCTGGGGCCGTAACAGGTCGCGGCGAGGCCGTTGTCGTAGGTGGCCATCCACATGTGCGTCACATACCAGGGAATGATGCGGTTCAAGGCGGCCGTGCAGCAGAGCGGGGAGTGGACCGGCCGGTAGTTGCCGCCCGTCTGCCGCGGGCCGTGGTCGAAGACCGGCGAGTCGCTGACTATCCGGTTGGGGCTCTGGAAATACACGTGCGTCTTGAAATCGCGGGAGACCGTCGCGGGCGCGGCATTGAAGAAGGCCCGCTCCATCCGGTCGCCCATGGCGCCGTCCCCCGTGACGGCGAACAGCGCGGCCTTGCTCCAGAGATAAGCCGCGACATCGCACGTCTCCGTGCCGCGGAACGCGCCGGTGGGCCCGTACCATTCGTCGGCGACGGGCACGCCGGTGGGCTGCATCGCGATGCGCTCACAGAAGGCGTGCCAAGCAAGCGTCGCATCCAGAAATTCGCGCTTGCCGGTCCAGAGATAGCCCAGCGCCCACGGCGTCGTGCTCTCGAGGAAATGCACGACGTGGTCGTTGTCCTCTGTGCCCGGCTGGATGCTCGGCGGCTGACGGTAGCGGTTCCAGGAATTTCCGCCCGGCGCCAGCCCGCCCCCGTCCGGCGCGAACAGGGCATCCAGCTTGGCCGCGATGGCTTTGTTCCCTGTCCACGTGTAGGTGTCATAGGCAGGCCAAGGGTTCGACATGGCCCAACTCATCCGCAGCCAGTCGCCATCGCCTCCATAGGCCGTTTCGAGCGTGTGCAGGGCCGCGGGATCTTTGGACGCGGCGTAATAGCCCGACAGCGCCCGCCCGAACAGGCCGCTGGCCCACAGTGGCCAGCCATTGTCTTCTTTTGCGCCTTTCTGGTCATCTGCGTTATTCTTGTTCAGCCACCACAGGAAAAGGACGCCGTTGCCATCCATCCGAGATGAGAAGGCGGTGAGGCGTGTTTGGGCCTGCTGAATAAGAGTGTTGTCGTGCAAGACATAACCGAGCCGTGCCAGACCGTCAAACCAGTATCCGCCGCCCTCGTAGGGCCAACCGCCTTTGGGCCATCTGAGTTTTTCGCCCCGCATGGTGTAATCGGTTGCCCACGCCTGCTTGAAAGCATCATGGTAGTCGCTCATGTGCCCGGTGAAACCGTTTCTCGCCGCGAGACACCAGTCGCTTAGCCAGCCTTGCGGCTCGACTGCGCCGGGTGGCAGGGCCAGTAGCGCTGGGTGCACCTTGGACTCGAAGGGCTGTCCGTAGTTCACGGCACCCGCCGCACGCGCTTCGGACAAACCCGCGAATACGAGGGCGGCCAGAGCTGCGGTTGCGAGGTTGAACCTCGCCTTTTGACGGTGTTTCATGATGGTTCTCCTTCGTTAGAAATGATCTTTCACAAGCCGGTACATGATGACCGCCGCGCCGGGTTTCTCGTTGATCTCCACGGTCAGCCCTCTGTTCAGGAGGTCTTCGCCGGAGATTTTCACCGGGCCTTGCGCATCGAAATTCGTGACCTCGTATTGTCCCTCGGGGTCGAGGCCCTTGAGCTGGAAGGTCTTTGCCCGCGCGGGACAATCGGCGCGCCTGAAGGCCTGTACTACGCCGTCTCCCTGCTCCGGCCGGTTGAACTGCCAGCCGATCCACTGGTCGGACGCCAAGCTGTAGGGCGTCTGCGGATAATAGTCGCCCTCCAGCATCATCGGCGCGATGTCCCGGCACTCGGCGTAGGCTTTCTTCTGGGCCTGGGTGTTCTCCGGCGTCAACCGCCCCATGCCGAAGGACGGCAGATAGAAACTGCGGTAGGCGTAGGCGTCATAGGAATAAACCCCCGTCCCTTGGAAAGGCAGCCAAGAAGAAAGCCCGTACGTGTGTCCCTGATTGCCCTCGACGACACCCTCATTTTTCGGCATCTGAAAATCGCTGCGCAACAGCGGAACGGCCCGGCGCATCGTCTCCAGATCGTTGCGCCGTCCGCCGGAGGCGCAGGAGTCGATGCGGAGGCCGGGATGGCGGCGGCGCAGCTCGTCCCAAAACGCCAGGTGTCCCTGCACGTAGAGGTTCTCGGTCATGCCCTGCCGGTCGGGCGCGTCGTTGCGGCGCCAGGCGGAAAGCGGTCCGCCTCCGTTCATGTCTTCGCGGTACCAGTTGATTCCCTGTGACGCGATCAGGCCGCTCACGTGTTCGGTCAGCCAGCGTCGGGCCGCCGGATTGCCCTCGTCGAGCAACGCGCCGTGCGACGTTCCGGGCAGCAGCCACTCGGGGTGGCTCTTGCCCAGCCACGAATTCGGATCGCCCACGCGCTCCGGCTCGAACCACAAAACGAACTGCAGACCATGGGTGTGAATCCAGTCCGAAAAAGGCCGGAACCCGTTCGGGAACTTGACCGGATCGATTTCCCACGTGCCGGAGTTGAGCCAGATCATGCCGGGCTCGTGGTACGGCCCGTCGCCCGCCTTGAACCAAACCGACTCTCGCGACCCGCCGGCATCGCGCCAGCAAAGATCGACAAGGATTCCGGCATCGAGGAACGACTTGACGTACGCCGTGTCGCGCTCGGCGCCGCCCACCTGAATCTGGGCGACAGCGGACTGGGGCTTCCCTTGTGTCCGGGGCAGGTTGTGCGCGAGATACCAGCGCCGCCAGAGATTCTGAGCGCCGACCACGTCCGTCTCCTTCCAAAAGAGCAGGGCGATCAAAGGCGTGCGGATCTCTTCGCCGGGTTTGAGGCGCAGGCGGGTCCGTTCCTGCCCGGCCTTGACGTGCAAGCCGGTCTTGGCGTCGCGCACAAACGAGCAGGCCCACTGTCCCGGCCACCCCACCGCTACGATGGTTCCGCCCTCCGGGCCCTGAAGGTTGAAATACGGCCACCCCCTGGGTCCGTCGCTGGACTTTCCCGAATGTGCCGGAGGCGCGAACGTCTCCACGGCATGGGTTCCGAGCGTCAGGCAATAGGGCGCGTAGCTGTCCGCCTTGCAGAAATCCCCTTTGATGCCGTGGAGAACGAACTCGCTCTGTTGCGCGCCGCGTTCGAGACGCAGGTCCAGCCCTTGAATGTCCGCCAGCAGCGCGGTGTCGGTCGTGCCCGTGTTCTTTAGATAGACCGTCCATTCGACGACGGGGAAGTCCGCATACGTCACGGCCTCACACCGCACTTCCAACGGAGTCCGGCTGTCCGTCCACCGCATCAAATGCTGTGTTCGCGCCGAATCGAGTTTCGCGGTTTGACAGGTCCGCGTCCAATCGGGCAGCAGCCGCTCCGAAGTCTGCCCGTCATAGACGAAGGAGAACGGCAATGCCGCGCGGGGACCCCAGAAATGGGCCTTGCCCCAGTCATCCGCGACCCGCGTCGGCGGCGAGCCTGACGGGGCAAACAACGCGCATCCCGTGAGCCCTATCGATAGGCCGCAGCTCAGAAGAGCGGACGCTGCGAAGTGGCGTACAGGTTTTGGCCATAAAGGACGTGTCCTGACGGGAACCATATGAATCTCCTCAGCGGAATGTGATGTCGTCGGTGTGCGGGCCGATCTGCACGCAGGACGCGTCGCGCGTGACGCGTTCGCCGAAGTAGACCACGTTTTCGAAGTGCAATCCGCTGACGGCGTGTTGGGGACTCTCCCCGGTTATGTACAGCAACCCGTGGAAGTCCTTCTGTTTGCCGGTCACCTGGATGTCCTTGAACGAACAATCGCGTAGCGCGCCCGGCTCCGGGTGCTTGTACTCGCCGTAGCGGCAGCTCATCGGTTTGGCCATTAGCATGAGGATGTCGTCACCGTCGGAATGGACGCGGATGTTCTCGAACAGGCACGTCTCCATCAGCATGTCCTGGTTCGGCTGCAGCCAGATGATCGCGTTGGCCCAGTACTCGGTCGGCGCGCGGTAATTCATGCTGTAGTGCGGTACGTCGATGTCGCGGGCGACGATGTTCCGCATGCCGGCCGTCTCGCACTCGTAGCCGATTCTGAAAATGTTCGCGCGGTCCGTCCAGAACGTGCAGCTTTCGACCCGGATGTTCTCGCACGGCGCGGCCATTTTCGCGAGCCCCTTGACTGCGATGCAGTCGTCCTGGGTCCGGAAGAAGCAGTTCCGCACCGTCGCGTTGCGCGTGTTCACGAGGTCCAGCGCGTCGTCGTTGATCATGCGCGAGCCGCAGATCTTGACGTTGTCGATGAGCACGCCGTCGCAGTTCCAAGTGACAAACGTCCAGCTCCAGGGATTGCGCAGCGTGATGTCGCGCACCGTCAGGTTCCGGCAGTCCTGGCAGTCCAGCAGGTAGCGACCCGGTCCCTTGAAGCGGGGCGAGTCTTCGCCGCCGAGAATGCCGCGGCCCCGGATGGTGATATTCGTTCCCTTGGCGTAGACGCACCCCTTGACCACGGCGCCGCCCGCGAGGTAAAGCGTCTGGTTGTCGGTCAGTGCGATCTTGCCGGTGTGGTGCACGCCCGGCGCAAAATAGACGACGTTGGGGTCGCCCGGCTTCGGTGCCCCGGTCTCGGCTGTGTTTCCGAACAGGAGCAGCGGCTTGACGCGGCCGTTCCGCTCGACGGAAATTTGGAAGGGGGCCTCGGCCGTGAGCGCGATCTCGCCGGCGGCTTTGCGCTTGAGCCAGCCGGCGTAGCGGGCTGGCTGGATCTGAACATTGTCCAGCGGCGCGTGCGATCGCACAACGACCTCCGCTTTCCCCGAGAAGTCGAACGAGGCGAAGGCATAGTCGCCCTCGAAGTACTGGCCCTGCGCGGCGTAGACGTCGACCGGCTTGCCGTTCACCGTCACCACGTAGTCGCCCGCGACGGCCTCGCCCGACGGCGCGGGGTAGGTGTCGACTCGCGAAGCTGGCGACACGCAGCCGCACAGGTGTGCGGACACCAAGAGGATCACTGTCAGCCGAAGGGCAGCATTGAAAAACTTACCCATGATTCATGTTCCTTTGTTTGTACGGGCTCACAGCCGTTTGTAGAAGATCAGCTGGAATGAACGCGGCTTGTGGGTATTGGACCAGTTCTGCAGCCGCTCTCCGGAAACCGTTTCCTTTGGGCCGTTGTAGTTTTCCACCTGGTAGTCAGCCTTGGGGTCGATCCCGGAAAGGGTGAACGTGCGGGACGCGTCCTTCGCCGCGCCGCGCCGGAAGGCGATCGCGAAGCCCGCCTTCAGGTCTGGCCTCGCGCACTGCCACGCGCACCAGACGTCGTCTCCGGTGCCGATTTCGTCTGTCAGCGGGTAGAAGTCGCCCATGTAGAAAGGCCGCATGCGGACCGCCACGTCGAAGACCTTTTTGAACCAAGCCGTCTCGGCGTCAGTGAACGTGCGCTTGAGGATTCCACCTTCGAAGTCGGAGGGCGTGATGACGGTCCCCGACGAGATGATGCTGAAGGCCGCGTAATCGTCGCCGACCGGCACGCAGTTGAACTCGCAGCCTTGGAAGGGCAGATACGGCATGAGGTTGAGCGTCGCGTTCTGCCCGAGGATGAACGCCGTGTCGCCCGGCTTGCGCCCGACATAGTAATCGCTGCGGCAATAAACGTGGGCACGGGAAATCATTTCGAGGTCGATGCGCCGCCCGCCCGACGCGCAGTTCTCCTGCAGGATATCCGGGAACCGCACCCGCATGTCGTCGAGGAATTGGTACATCCCGGCGATGTGCTTGGCCTCGGAGATGCCGACGCGGTCCGGCGCGTCCAGGCCGCGCCAGACGGGACCGGGGTCCATGTTGAAATCCTGGCGGTAGACATCGATCTTGTGTTTCTCGATCATTCCGTAAACCGTATCCTGTATCCATTTGAGCGCCGCGGGATTGCCGTAATCGACGAGCTGCCCGTGCCGGTACTCCGGATGCGTCTGCAAGATCGGCGCGGTGTCGGTCATGCGCTCCGGCTCGAACCAGAGCAGGAATTTCATGCCCGCCTTGTGGACCGCGTCGGCGATCGGCAGCAGGTCGCCAGTCGGGTGCGTGGCCGTGTTGACCCGCCAGTCGCCGACGTACTTCCACCAGTTCGGGCCGCAGTTGGAATACAGCTCGTCCGCGTGCGGCGCGCCGTACCACCCCGCATCGATCCAGTACGTGTCGAAAGGCATCGTGTTGTCGACGCAATACTGAAGCACGTCGGCCATCATCTGCGGCGTCTTGTTCCCGCCTCCCGACGCGACCGCCAGAATCGGCGGGATGATCTGCCCCTTGGAATCGCGCGGGACTTTGTTCTCGAGCATGAAGCGGTGAACGAGCGTCTTGAACTCCCGCCGCGTCTGGTTTTTGCGGGCGAAGACGAGAACGGAGGGCTGACGGATGGTCTCCCCCGGCAGGAGCCGGAAGCGGGTCCGCTCCATACCGATTTCGACTTCGACGGTCTTGCCCGTGTTCGCAAAGCGCGCCTTCCACGAGCCTGTCCAGCCGACCGCGAACAAATAGCCGTTCCGGTCATCGAGGTTTAATTCCAGAAATGGAACATAGTCGTTCGAGGACCGTCCGCAGGTTGTCGTCAGGACCCGCTCTTTTCCGGCTTCAATCTCATAAGATTCCGGAATGAAATCCGTCGCTTTGCAGGTCGACCCGCGCAGGACATTCAAAACCACGGCTTTGCCCGCTTCCGGCGTGTCGACGGAGAACGCCAGCGAGCGGAAGTTGGAGACGATCCCCGTCTGTTTCTTATCGGACAGGTTCGTCAACCGGACGTCGTATTCCTCAGCGGGGACCGACCTGTAGCGCTTGCCGTCCAACCGGACTTGCAGCGTCCCGTCCGCGGCCGTCAGTGTGCGCGACCCGGCGGTATAGTGCGCATGCCGCGTCTGAGAACCGTGTTCCGCCGTTGTAAAACACGAGCCTGCGGTCTGCGCCGGCATCCCGTCATAATCGAACGCTGGGCTGTAGGCCTTCAGACGATGGGCCTGCACGTGGACGCAGGCTTGAAAAACCAATGCCGCCAGAAACGGGAACACCAGCATAAATCGTTTCATGCGGCTCCGGGGAAAAAACGATGCGCATGCTGTGTCGCTGTTAAACCGGTCCATGATTCCCCCCTTCAATATCCCATCCTGGCCTGTTGTTTCTCAAAGTCCGGCGGCAAGGCCGCAAGAGGCTGGGCTGCTTCAGCGGCAGCGTAGCGGAGCATGTTGCGGAGCAGCCGTTCGGCCACGGGATCCTGCCCCAACTGCTCGACGATCCAGAGCGTGTTCAGCACGATCCGGCCCGCCCCCACGCGATAGACCGCCACGAGCACGCCCGCGTCGTAGCCGAACGAGGCGTCGATGCTCGCCGCCGCAAGTTCAGCGGGCACATCGAGCCCCGCCCACCGGGTATCCGAGATCACATGCCGATAAAACGTGTAGTCCATCAGGCCGCCCGACGGCAAGCCTTCGAAGATCGGGTGCCGCTTGGCCCAGTGGTCGTGCCGGTAAAGCCAGTCGTTAGGCCATCGCCCCCCGCCGAGCGTCCCCTTGTTGGCCAGCGGCACCCGCGCCACCGCGTTCGTGCCGCTTTTGAAAACGTCGGGCGAGAGAAAGACGGCCGTCGAGCCTTGGGCAATGTGGCGGACCAGCCCGCGCCAGGCGGCATCGTCGGCGGCGGGTTTGCGCCCGACAAGGATGACCTCGCGCCGGACCGCGTTGCCCGCCGGGAGCGGATGCGTCTTGAGCCCGTGGGCGGCCAGCCACGTCGCGAGCGCCGGGTCGTCGCCCCACTGTGCCACGTCCGCGTCCACCGCGGGCATATCGGCCGGGTCCGTCACATAGAACTCGGCGTTCCCGCCCGCCGCGGCGCCGCCTTTTTGGAACGTGGCCAGAAACCGATATTTCCCGGTCGGCCCGTCGACGGCGACCTCTTCCCCGAAAAACGGCATGGCCAGCGGGGTCTCCGGCTGGGCGGCGGGATCTTGAATCTTTGCCGTGCGGACCGTGTCGAGCACGCTGCGCCCGTCGGGGCCGACGATCTGGAGCCGGACCGGATAGTCGCCCGGCACGAGCGCGTCCTCGTTGGCCAGCACGGCGTCGAACCGCACCTTCGCGCCGCGGTACGCATGCTTCGGCTCCGTGAACAGGCAGAGGCGCAACGGGCTGAAGCCGTCGGACACGGCATCCGCCACACCGGGCTTCAGCTCCCGGAACTCGCAGGTCATCACGCCTTCGCCGCAGAAGCCGTGGTCGAAGGTCCCGCTCATGCTGTGCCCAACGCAGGACGGATTGGCGCGGAGGGCGTTGAGCCCTTCCAGCCGCATTCCCGCCATCTGGGCGACGCAAAGCCGGAAATAGTCTTCGGGCGAAGCAAAGGTGTCGCCCATATTCCAATGCTGCCAATCGGCCATGAACCGGTCGAGAAACCCGCGATAGAGCCGGGCGGCTTCGGAGTCCGCCTGACCGATTTGTTCATAGTGCCGCACTTGGCGCGTCAGATCGACCGCGCCGCCGACGCCGTATTCCGAAATGAAGAGTGGCCGCCCGGCCGGCGTGTCTCGCAGATTACGGATCTGCCGGGAAAGGTGCGGGTAGCGCTGATACGGATGCGAATCGAGAAGCGTATTGTCCCACGCAGTCCCGCCGGGATTGCACAGCGCGCCGAAGCCCTGACGAGGCACTTTGTCGGCAGGAACAAACTGCTCCAGCCCGCTGTTGAGCATCGTCACGCGGGTACCGTCCAACGCGTTCACTTGCGGCAGCATTGCAACGGCGTGACGGAAGATCGGGCCGTCGCGCGTCTCGTTCAGCAACCCCCACATCACCACACTCGGATGGTTGCGGTCTCGGGTGATCATGCCGCGGACCGCCGCATCGAACCGCTCCGCCATCTGCGACGATTCGTTCCATTGCCAGCCCGCTGCTGTCTCATCGTAAACCAGAAGTCCGATCTCGTCGCAGAGGTCGAGCTGATAGCGGCGCGGGATGGAACAGAAGAAACGGATCATGTTGAAACCCATCGCCTTGCCATTCAGCAAATCGCGCCGCAAAAAGTCGGAGCCGAGCGGAACGCGGTATCCGGGTGCAGGCGCGGTGTTGCCCGTGTGGGAGCTGCGCAGAAAAAGCCGCTTGCCGTTCAGGCGGAAAGCCCCGTCGACGAACCGGAAGTCGCGGAACCCGCAGCGTGTCGAGACCTCGTCAAAGCCGCCTAGCCCGTCAACTGCGACCCGAGCCGTCACGCGGTAGAGGATCGGCTCGTCCAAGCTCCAGTGGCGCGGCTGCTCGATCTTGAGAACCTTTTCCAGACGCGTATCGCCGGGCTCGAACGCCTGTTCCGTGTCGCAGGCGGCGAGCGTCTCGCCCGATGCGGCAGGTGCCGCAGAGAGATAAACACGGGCCGGACTTTTTTCTTGGCCGGCGTTACGCACCGTCGTCGATATGCGGATCTCGCCGGTTTTCCAATCGGGCCTCACGCGCAGGTCGGCAACGCGGACCGCCGGACAGACGAGCAGCTCGACGGAATCGATCAGTCCACCGCACTGATACTCGCCGCCCGGCGGCGTCTGGCACGCACGCCCCCGCTGGGGCGTGTTCAGCCGGGTCATGCCGTCAACAGGCTGGTCCCCCGGGCACACGACGCGGACCGCAATCCGGTTGGCCTCCCCGGGCTTGGCCGCCTCCGTGGCATCGAAGGCAAAAGCCTCCTCGCCGCCTTCGTGACTTCCGACATGAAGGCCGTTCACCCACACCTCGGCGAGGTAATCGGACTGCCAGAACCGGAGAACATAGCGCCCGTCAGGATCAGGGTTGGACGGGAAAACGATCTCCCGCCAATACCACGCTACGCCGTGGCAGCCTGGCCACGCCTCCTGATAGACGCCCGGCACACGGACCGGCCTCGCCTCTGCACGCTGCCGCTCCCACCACTTCTCTTCGCGCCCCGCGTTCTTCGGATCGACCGCAACACGCCACTCGGCGGCACCGTCGAGCGAAACGGTTTGGGTGGCACGGGCGCCCGGCTGGCCCCGTCCGCCCGCGGCATGTCCGGTAACCGCCGCAAGAGCAAAAACCAGCATCGGGGTCAACGCTGCAAGCGCAGGTTGAGCAAATCGCAGGCTCATCGGTTGTTTCCTGATATTTCGCATCCTGAATCTTTAGGATAGCGCTACTGCGATGCGAAAACCATAACAATTCCTGTTTGCCAGACGTTCAATCGCAAATTCGGCGTTTTCAACACACCTCCCATAGTCTACTATGGTTACATTCCTGTTTGTATCCAAAAGCGAAAAGAGGACACGGCATGCAAATCATGAGACTGGGCGAGGCGGTCTTCCCCTCTCCGATTCTACGTACGATAGGCGATGACCAGTTTGTGCCCGAACAGATCATGCGGAAAGCCGACGCACCGCTGGACGAAGGGTTGCTGTTCGAGCTCGCGGGACCCCGGCACAAGCTCTTCTTCGACCCGAAACACACACGGGCAGGCATCGTCACATGCGGCGGACTCTGCCCAGGGCTGAATGACGTCATCCGCTCCCTCTTCCGCCAACTGTATCTCGGCTACGGGGTGAAGGAAGTGTTCGGTTTCCGCGGCGGCTATCAGGGCCTGAACCCGGCATGCGGCACGGAACCGATCATTCTGACACTCGACTCCGTAGACGACATCCACAAACTCGGCGGCACGGTGTTGGGCACGTCGCGCGGACCTGTGGACATAGGTGTCGCCGTCGACAACCTCATCCGGCGCGGCATCAACATGCTGTTCACCGTGGGCGGCGACGGCACCCAGCGCGGCGGCAACGACCTGTTTCAAGAGGCCAAGCGGCGAGGACATCCGTTGGCAGTGGTCGGCGTGCCCAAGACGATCGACAACGACGTGGCCTTCGTCTCCCGCACCTTCGGCTACCTCACCGCCGTGGAGGAGGGTGCGAAGGTGCTGGACCGCGCACACATTGAGGCGACCAGCGTTCAGAACGGGATCTCACTCGTCAAGCTTATGGGGCGTCACGCGGGCTTCATTGCCGCCGGGGCAACGGTCGCCAGCCAAGATGTGAACTTCACACTGGTCCCCGAAGTGCCTTTTACCCTGGATGGCCCGGGCGGATTTCTCGCGGCCCTCAAGGAACGCATCCTCCGGCGCGGTCATGCGCTGATCGTCGTGGCGGAAGGAGCAGGACAAGACTTGCTCGCGCGGTCCGAGAAAGCCAGCGACGCTTCCGGCAACGTCAAGCTGCTGGATATCGGCCCCTACCTCCGCGAGAAAATCGAAAACCATTTCAAGGCGCAACAAATACCGATCGTCATGCGCTATATCGACCCCGGTTATCTGATTCGGAGCAGTCCGGCGAACGCCGGCGACTCGATCCTCTGCGATCAGTTCGCGCGCCACGCCGTCCACGCCGCCATGGCCGGCAAGACCGGCCTCGTGATCGGACTCTTGCACGACAAGTTCATTCACGTGCCCATCGAACTGCTCGCCACGCACAAAAAAACGATGGCTTTGGACAGCCTCGCCTGGACTGCGGCCTTAGCCGCCACCGGGCAGCCCGAGCGGTTCGAATAGCCGGCCCCAGTCCGTCCGGGCGAGTGAAAGCGGGTAAGGGAGCCTTTCCTAATGCGGGCGGAGCCCGTAACCCAACTGGAAGAGTGGAATGTTGGAATGGTAGTGGATGACCGAAGCAGCCGAAGTGATCTTCCACCATTCCAAACAACTCGTTTTTTATTGCTGTTGTCGGTTTTTGTAAGGCACTTACCTAACACGGACGCCGACGCGATGTCGCCAAAAAAGCTCAGCAGCATGCCGTCCTCCGTGAGCCGGGCCTCACCGATCAAAGAAAAGGTGATGACCGCCAGTTTGCACAGGCGGTCCTTCTCGGTCCTCAGCTGGTCGCGCGAGTCCGTTAACTCTTTGAGTGAACGCTCCAGCGCGGCACGGACGTCACAGGTTGAGCCGGACATCCTGCAGCAGGACGAGCATGTGGCCATAATCCCTCCGATGCGAACGGTTGATATTTCCAACGGTTGACAATTAAACCCAAGAGGATGGCATATCAACCTTTTTGGGGCGAGGTCTGCTCGTAAACATGCGCGGACGGCACGGATTTTGCCCGCGAATCCCCGCGAATAAGAGCCATCCCTGATTTTTTTAACGCCGATCGCTATAAATCAGGAACGGCGGTTTCGGCAAAAGCCCCCCGTCTCACCCGGTACGGTCGCGGCAGGCATTTTTCAGCGATCAGCGTTAAGAAAAATGGCTGTCGCTCCCATTCGCGAAAATTCGCGGGAAACAAACCTCCTGTAGTTGGCACGGCGCTAGCGATATGAACAAATATGTTCCGTACTACGACAGAGCATCGGGGTCTGGAGACGGTCGTCAGCTTGGACAGCCGGCTCGAGGACTCGGAACTGGACGAGGTCCGGCAGGTGCTGGCGGTTTCTGCGGAACCGGTCGAATTGAATCTGGGCGGTCTCGAAGCCTTTACAGACGCCGGGGTTAAGGAGTTGCGCCGCTGGCTGGACAAGGGTGTTCGGCTTGGGAGCGCCACGCCGTTTTTGAGAATGTTGCTGACCGCGCGGCAGGGAGAGTCCCTGTCGAAGGTTTAAAATGAAAGGGAAGGATCTATGTTGAAGCGTCGTTTGTTTGTCTGCCTGTCCGTTGCGACGGCATTGCCGTGGGTTCTTTGTGCGGAAGAAATGGGGGCCGGCCATTACACGCCGGGGATGTTTGCGTCCTTCATGGACATTCTGCCTTACGAGCCCGGCTTCGTTTACGTCAATGAGTTCTCGTACTACGGCGGGGACCTGGGCGGGCGGAAGACGCTGCCGCTGGGCGCGAATCTGGCGGGCGGCGTGGAGGCCGAGTCTTTTTCCGACTCCCATGTGTTTGTCTATCAGACGCCCTACGAGGTGCTCGGCGGCCGCTATGCGGCGGCGCTCGGCCTTTCGCTCGTGCGGCTCGACGTCGACGTCAACGGCACGCTCACGCGCAACCCGAGGCGCCCCGGGGCGGTCGTTCCTCTGCCAGATGATTTGAGCAAATCGAAGACGGTGTCGGACCGGGGCGAGGGGCTCGGCGACATCTATGTGGCGCCGGCCATGCTCGTCTGGAAGCAGGGAGACATCAAGTATGACGCCCGACTCGGGGTCTATATGCCCACCGGCAAGTACGACAAGCACGACCTGGCGAATCTCGGCAAGAATTACTGGACCTTCGAACCTTCCGTCGGGATGAGCTACCTGGGCAGCAAGAACGGCATCGAGGTCACGACGTTCGCAGGCATCGACATCAACACCGAGAATCCGGACACCGACTATCGGACAGGCGAACAGCTCCATCTGGACCTCACCGTGGCGCAACATCTTCCTCTGTTCAAAGGGTTCCTCGGCGTCGGCGCCAATGGGTTCCTGTATGAGCAGATCTCCGGAGACAGCGGGGACGGCGCGGTTCTCGGTGATTTAGAGGGACGTACCCTCGGAGTCGGCCCGGTGCTCTCGTACGCGTTCAAGGTCGGCGAGACCGACGTGGCCCTCGAGGCCAAATGGCTGCCCGAGCTCGACACCGAGAACCGCCTCGAAGGCGACTACGTCTGGGTCAAGGCTGCGATTGCGTTCTAACCCGGCTGAACCAGTAACCCAAACGGAAAGGGCGGGTTATGTCCGAAATGACCAAAGCCGAATACGGGGGGGCGCATGCGCGGTCCGTGCCGACGCTGAGCGGTTTTGTTTTTACGCTCTGCAAGGCGCTCCTCGTCATCATCATGCTCGCTGGATCCGCGGGGTTGGTTGCGCCGGCGTGTGCGCAAGGAACGAAGGATAGGGGAGATATGAACGCGAGTGCACGCACAGTATTACCTGCGCTTACGTATGAGGGCGGCGCGATAGCGATGACCCTGACGCCGATCGTCGGCAAGCCGGGCCGGAAGTACGCGGAGGTGTTCATTCCAGGCGAGGAGCCGCTCGCGGACGGCGAGCTGCGGGTGACGGTGCTCGGCAGCGGCAACCCGTGGCCGACGCGCGCCCAGGCCTCAGCCAGCGTCCTCGTCGAAGTCGGCAACCCCGAACGCGATCTTCTGGTCTTCGACTTGGGAACCGGATCCCTTGCTAATTTTGCAAGTCTGAAGCTGCCGGTGAACGCGCTCAACAAGGTGTTCCTCACCCACCTGCACGCCGACCACATGGGCGACCTGCTCACGCTCAGCGGCAGTTTTTCGAAGGTGGGCCGCGCCGACGGCCCGGTTTACGTGTGGGGCCCCAGCGGCACGGAGCCGCGACTCGGCACGCGGCACTTCTGCGAGGCGCTCGAGGAGTCGCTGGCCTGGGACACCGCCGCCGGAAAGGGCGCCATCAATCCGGACAGCATGCGGATCGTGGGGACCGAATTCGACTTCGGCAAGACGCAGGTCGTGTATGAGAAAAATGGCGTGAAAGTGACGTCCTTCCCCGTCGTCCACTGCATCAGCGGCGCGGTCGGCTACCGCCTCGACTTCGCCGGGCTCTCCTTCGGCTTCTCCGGCGACGCGCGCCCGTGCTGGCCGCTCGTCAAGGCCTGCCAGGGTGTGGACGTCCTCATCCACGAGTGCTTCCCGCCGGCGGCGGCGCTGGCGGCCGCCTCGGGGCTCTCCCTCGAGCGGGCGACGATCGCGCTCAACGCCGCGCACACGTCGCCCAAGGCCGCCGGCAAAGTCTTCGGCCTCGTGAAGCCGCGGCTCGCCGCTCTCTATCACACGCTGCTCTCGCCGCAGGTCGTGCCCATGCTCTTCGCGGAATTGCGCGAGGCGTACGACGGTCCGGTCGTCCAGACGCAGGACCTGACCGTCATCAACATCACCCGAGAGGCCGTGGTCTCCCGCCAGGCGAAGGTGGTGGACCAGCTGCCTCCGATTGCGGGCGAGCAGAAGGCCGTCTTTCAGCCGGTCGCCGTTCCTCCGCCCGCCTGGTGGTCGGAGGCGCTTATCCCGCTTGACTGATTTCAGAGTTCAGTGCTTCCGGCGAAGCGGGCACTGAGGCGAGTGCTCAAACATTATCGTTAGGAATGCAAAACATGAACGCACAGAAGGTCGAAGTCAAAGCGTGGGCCACGCGTGTCGTGGCCCTCATACTCGGCGTCACCGCTCTGACGGCGCGTGCCGCAACTCAGTCCGCCGGCGCGGCCGACGGCCGGCAGCGGACCTGTCTGCCCATGCCGAACACGGTCCGGCAAAGCCTGGTCACGTACGACGCGAAAAGCTCGGATACGAAGTTCCCCGCGATCGAGCAGCTGCGCCCGCCCACGGGCGCGCCCAACGTCGTGATCTTCCTGATCGACGACGCGGGCTTCGGCTCGTCCAGCGCCTTCGGCGGTCCCTGCCAGACGCCGACGCTCGACCGGCTGGCCAAGGGCGGCCTGCGGTTCAACCGCTTCCACACCACGGCGCTCTGCTCGCCGACGCGGCAGGCGCTGCTCACCGGGCGCAACCACCACTCGGTCGGCATGGGCAGCATCACCGAAACCGCCACCGGCGCGCCCGGGTACAGCTCGGTCCGGCCCAACTCCATGGCCCCGCTGGCGGAGACGCTCAAGCTCAACGGCTACTCCACGGCGCAGTTCGGCAAGTGCCACGAGGTGCCGGTCTGGCAGACCAGCCCGACCGGCCCGTTCGACGCCTGGCCCTCGGGCGGCGGCGGCTTCGAGTACTTCTACGGCTTCCTCGGCGGCGAGGCGAACCAGTGGTATCCCACGCTCTACGAAGGCACCACGCCGGTGGAGAACAAGCGGACGCCGGAGCAGGGCTATAACCTCGTGACGGACATGACGGACAAAACCATCAAGTGGATCGGGCAGCAGAAGGCGCTGGCGCCGGACAAGCCCTTCTTCATCTACTTCGCGCCGGGTGCCACGCACGCGCCCCACCATGCGCCCAAGGCGTGGTCCGACAAGTATAAGGGCAAGTTCGACCAGGGCTACGACAAGCTGCGCGAGGAGACCTTCGCCCGCCAAAAGAAGCTCGGCGTGATTCCGGCCGACTGTCAGCTCACCGCGCGCAACAAGGAGGTCCCGGCGTGGGACGAGATTCCGGCGGCGTTCAAGCCTGTGCTGTCTCGTGAGATGGAGGTGTATGCGGGCTACATGGAATACACGGACCACGAGATCGGCCGCGTCGTGGAGCTGCTGGAGAAGCTGAACATCCTCGACGATACGCTGATCTATTACATCGTCGGCGACAACGGCGCCTCGGCCGAGGGGTCGGTCAACGGCTGCTTCAACGAGATGAGCTACTTCAACGGTCTGCAGTCCCTCGAGACGCCTGAGTATCTGACGGAGCGGCTCGACAAGCTCGGTGGCCCGGAGTCCTACAACCACTATGCGGTGGGCTGGGCGCTCGCCATGAACACGCCCTACCAGTGGACCAAGCAGGTCGCCTCGCACTGGGGCGGCACACGCAACGGCACCGTCGTGCACTGGCCCAAGGGCATCAAGGCCAAAGGCGAGATCCGCGCGCAGTTCGCGCACGTCATCGACGTGGCCCCGACCGTTCTCGACGTGGCGGGCCTGCCGCAGCCGCAGTTCGTGAACGGCATCCAGCAGGAGGCCCTCGAGGGCGTCAGCATGCGCTACGCCTTTGACGCCCCGGCGGCTCCGGAACTGCATGCGACCCAGTATTTCGAGATTTTCTGCAACCGCGGCATCTACCACAACGGGTGGACGGCGGTGACCAAGCACCGCACGCCGTGGGCCCCTATGTCGGCAAAGGTCCCGGCCTTTGACGATGACGTCTGGGAGCTCTACTCGGACAAAGACTGGGCTCAGGCGAAGGACCTGGCCAAGGAGATGCCGGAGAAACTGCGCGAGCTGCAGCGCCAGTTCCTGATCGAAGCGACGCGCTACAAGGTTCTGCCCTTGGACGACCGGCTGATGGAGAAATTCAACCCGGACACCGCCGGGCGGCCGGTGCTCGTCAAGGGCAAGACCCAACTGCTTGTCGGCGGCATGGGGCGCTTGGGAGAGAACTGTGTGCTGAACATCAAGAACAGATCCCACTCCGTCACCGCCGAGATCGTGGTGCCGGAGAAGGGCGCCGAAGGCGTCATCATCTCGCAGGGCGCGAACATCGGCGGCTGGAGCCTGTACGCCAAGGGCGGCAAGCTCAAGTACTGCTACAACTGGGGCGGCTTCAAGTGTTTCTTCGCTGAGTCGGCCGACGCGCTGCCGGCGGGCCAACACCAGGTCCGCATGGAGTTCGCCTATGCGGGTGGCGGACCCGGCAAGGGCGGAAAGGTGAGCCTCTTCGTGGACGGCAAGAAGGCCGGCGAGGGCGAGGTCGGGGCGACGCTGGCGGTGATCTTCTCCGCCGACGACGGCTGCGACGTGGGCGAGGATTCGGGCGCGGCCGTATCGCCGGATTACAGCTCGGTCGGCAACGCCTTCAACGGCGAGATCAAGGGCGTACAGCTCTCGATCGCGGACGACCCGAACAACGCGGACCATCTGGTCAAGCCCGAGGACGCCATCAACGCGGCCCTGGGGCGGCAGTAATCCGACGAGCCATGTGCTGGCGTGCGGCCTGTCGCGGGGGAGCTTGTCTCCCCCGTCGCTGCCTTGGCAACTAAGGGCGACGGATACCGATTTTCCTCATGCGCGAGTAAAGCGTGCCGGGGTTGAGCCCGAGGATGTGCGCCGCGCCGTCCGACCCTTTTATTTTCCAGCGAGTCGACTCGCAGACACGCAGGATGTGCTCACGTTCGCAGTCCAGCATCGTGCCCGTCGCCGGGTGCCCCGGGCTGGGCTCCTTGCCGGCGTGGCTTCCCTGCGTCCGCCCCGCTTGTGTGGCCCCTAATAGGATAGACTCCAGTTGCAGGGACGTTCCGGACGTCAGAATGATCGCGCGCTCAAGCACGTTTTCCAGTTCGCGCACGTTTCCCGGCCAGTCGTACGCGCTCAGGCGCTCCAAGACCGGGTCGGGGATACAGTCGATTCTGCGGCCGAGCTTCCGGGAATGGCGCGCGACGATATACGCCGCCAGCAGCGGAATGTCTTCGCGCCGCTCGCGCAGCGGCGGCAGGTGGATCGGGAAGACGGCGAGTCTGTGATAGAGGTCGCTGCGGAAGAGCCCTTCCCGCACGGCCCGCTCCAGGTCGCGGTTGCTGGCCGCGATGACGCGCACGTCTACGCGGAGCGTTTTGTCGCCGCCGACCCGCTCGTATTCGCCGGCCTGCAACACGCGCAGCAGTTTCGCCTGGGTCTCTATCGGCAACTCGCCGATCTCGTCGAGAAAGAGCGTGCCCTTGTCGGCCTGCTCAAAGCGGCCCGCGCGCCGGGCGTTCGCTCCGGTGAACGCGCCCTTTTCGTGGCCGAAGAGCTCGCTTTCGACCAAGGTCGGTGGCAGGGCCGCGCAGTTGACGATCACGAAAAGGCCGTTCTTCCGGGTGCTGAGCTGGTGGATGGCTCGGGCCACCAGCTCCTTGCCGGTGCCGGTTTCGCCTCCGATCAGCACGGTGGCCGCCGTCGGCGCCACGAGATCCACCTGCTGAAGTACGCGGGTCAAAGCGGCGTTATACCCGATGATTTCCCCGTCCTTTCCGTCCCCGCCGATCTCCTCCCGCAGGAACCGGTTTTCATTCTGCAACTGCGCTTTAACCTGTTGCAACTCGGCCACCGTTTGTTGCAGCGCCTCTTCGGCGCGTTTCTGCTCCGTGACGTCGATGGTGTCGTGCAGGAAGCGGACATGCTTGCCATCGCGCACCTCCAGCGAGCAGGCGCGGCCCTTCAGCCAGCGCCACCCGCCGTGTCCGTCCGCCATGCGGTAGGTGATCAGAAAAGCCCCGCCCTCGATCGCGCGGTGAACCGCTTGACGAAAACATTCGACATCGTCGGGGTGCATCAGGCCCAACAGGCCCTCGACGCTCGAAAAATCGCCCTCCGGCGCAAGGCCCAGCTTCGCCTGGGGGGACACGTCGCCGAAGAAGACCAGCTCCACGCCCTGCCCGGTCACGCGCGCCTCGCCCAGCAAGGAGAAGGTGTTGGCCGCCAGCCGCCAAAGCTTGTTTTGCTCGGCCTTGAGCTCCGAACGGGAAGCCACCAGCTCCGTCAGGCTTTGAGACAGCGTCTCCTCCACATCCTTTTGGGAGGTGATGTCCTGGGAAGCGAAGAGCCACTCGTCATACCGGCCCTCGCTGACGGAGACCGGCACCGCCCGCCCCGCGATCCAGCGCCAGCCGCCACGCCCGTCCGACGCGCGATAGGTGATGTCATAGGGCTCGCCGGTGGCCAAAGACCGCTGCATGCTCAGCCGGTAACGTTCGCGATCGTCCGGGTGCATCATGTCCATCGCGTCTTCGATGGTTTTGGGAAACGTGCCCGGCGCCAGCCCGAGCTTCTCCTCTGGAACGCCCTCGCCCATATAGACAATCTGAATGCCGGACGCTGTGATGCGGGCCCTGCCGACTACGGAATGGGGCTTGGTGGCCAGTTTCCAGAACTTGTCGCACTCCGCCCGCGCTTCTTTTCGTAGGTGCGTCAAATCCTCCTTGAGCGCGCCGAGGTCACTCATCTCGGAAACGGGCGGGTGGGAAGGACCTACCGTTTGAGTCACATCCGGCATAACCGTCGGGGCAGGTGTAGTCATAGGATACCTCATGAAAGAGTTAGCGGGCGACATCGTCATCGCGTCTCCGGTTGAAATATAAACTGGTTGAAATATAACCCGAACGCGGTTGACAGGTCAACCTTTTCTGGTGTGCTGTGGTTAAGCACGGTCTTGTTGCGGGCAAATCGCGTGTTTTGCGTTTGGCACATACTAAGCTGATATCAAGGCTCTTATGTTCCGCATAACGACACAAAAACTGCGCGATGTCACTGTGGTGACTCTTGACGGCAGGCTGACCGACTCGGATGTCGACGAGTTACACCGGGTGCTTTGCTCCGTAAAAGGACCTGCGGCATTGAACCTGAGCGACTTGGAATCCTGCTCGAACGGAATTGTTTCGGAACTGCGCCTTTGGCTTGAAGGCGGCTTCTCCCTCCAAGGGGCGACGCCGTTCGTGCGGTTGTTGCTGGCTAATCATCCTGTCGGAAACTGAAGACCCCCTTCGTGCGGGCAAGCAGAGACGGTTAAGGTTAGGAAGAGTGATGAAAAAAAAACATGGTGATACGATGTGTGCGGGACGCAAGCGGAAAAGGTTCTTCGGTTTTAGGCACGGCTTGCTGACGTTGTGTGCGTCGGCTGCTGCGGTCGGCACCACCTCGTGCGAAAAGAAACAGCCGCCGCCTCCCCCGCCGCCCCCGGTAGTGCAGGTGCTTAAGGTGGAGGCTGTCGGCGTGCCCCTTTCTGCGGAGTTCATCGGCCAATTGGATTCGCCGCAGAACGTTGAGGTTCGCGCCAGGGTCGAGGCCTTCGTGGACAAAGTGTTTTTCACCGAAGGCACAGAAATCAAAGAGGGCGCGCCGCTTTTCGCTTTGGATAAAAAACCTTTCGAACAGCGGCTCGCCGCTGCCCAAGGGCTTTTGGCCGAGGCAAAGGCAGCCCTGAACAAATACGAAAAGGATGTCGCCCGGCTCAAGCCGCTCGCCGAGAAGCGCGCCATCCCCCAGCAGGACCTTGACAACGCCGTTGCCTCGGTCGCCGTTGGGCAGGGCAATGTCCAGTCGGCCGAAGCTCAAGTCAGCTCGGCCAAGATCAATCTCGGCTACTGCGACGTGAATGCACCGGCTTCAGGGCTCATCGGTGCCAAGCAGGTTTCGGTGGGGAGTCTCGTGGGCAAAGGGGAACCGACGCTGCTGGCCACGATCTCGCAGCTCGATCCGATCTGGTTTTACTGCAATTTGGGCGAAGTCGAATATCTCAAAGCCAATGCGGAGGCGCGTCGTACCGGAAAGACGGTCAAAGACCTCGATGTGACGCTCCTCCTGTCTGACGGCTCGGAGCACCCCAACAGGGGCCGGTTCGTGTTCCTTGACCGTGCTGTGGACAGCAAGACCGGTACCATCCGGCTGCGGTGCGAATTTCCCAATCCCAACAAGAATCTGCGTCCCGGCATGTTTGCGCGGTGCAAAGTGGAAACGGGCAGCAGACCCGACAGCATTCTGGTGCCGGAGCGCGCGGTGCTGGAAATCCAGGGCAAACAATTCGTCTGGGTCATTGCCGCAGACGACAAAGCCAGCCAGCGCCCCGTCACGGTCGGTGAAACGCTTCGAGGCCGCGCGGTGATTACGGCGGGCCTGAAGGTCGGAGAGCGCATTGTAATCGAGGGCCTTCAGAAGGTGCGCGAGGGCGCGCCGGTGCAGCCGAAGACCTCCGACGAAGTCACCCGGCCGGCAGAGGCCCCGCACGCCAAAGGCGAGACCAAACCCGGTAAGGAATAATCGTATGGCTGACTTCTTCATTCGCCGTCCCATCGTTGCGATGGTCATTGCTATCCTGACGGTAATCGTCGGTTTGATATCCCTGAAACGGCTGCCCATCGCCGAATATCCGCCGGTCAGCCCGACGATGATACAGGTCACGACGACCTATCGCGGAGCCGCGGCGGAGGCGGTGATGGAATCCGTGGCCACGCCGATCGAATCCAAAGTCAACGGTGTGGACAAGTTGCTCTACATGCAGTCCTACAGCGCCAACGACGGCAAGCTCACGTTGAACACTTATTTTGATGTGGGCACGGATGTGGACATCATGCAGGTGAATGCGCAGAACCGCGTCGGCCAGGCGGATGCGCAGCTTCCGGACGCGGTCAAACGCGAAGGCGTGGTGGTCAACCGCTCCAGCCCGGACATCCTGATGGTCGTCGGACTCTATTCGCCCAACGGCACCTACGACGCGGTATTCCTCGGGAATTACTGCGATATCAACCTGGTGGACGCCATCAAACGCGTACGCGGCGTAGGCGACGTGAAGAATTTCACCGCCCAAGATTACTCCATGCGCATTTGGCTGCGCCCCGACAGGCTCGCCACACTGGGCATCACGCCCTCCGACATCCAGAACGCGATCAAGGAGCAGAACGCCCAGTCACCCGCCGGCCGCATCGGGGCCGAACCGGCGCCTCCGGGCCAGGAAATGCAGTTCAACGTCCGCGCACTCGGCCTGCTCAAAGACCCCAAGGAGTTTGAGGAAATCATCATTCGCTCCAACCCCGACGGATCGCAGGTGAAGGTCAAGGATGTCGGCCGCGTGGAACTCGGTGCCCAGACGTATGATTTGCGCGCCCGCTTCAACCAGGCAGGAAAGCAATCGGCATCGGGCGCCCTCGGCATTTTCCTTGCGCCGGGCGCCAACGCCATCGAGACCGCAGACAACGTGAAGAAGATTCTCGAAGCCGCCAAGACGCAGTTCCCGCCCGACATGGCTTACGATGTGGTGATGGATTCCACCCTGCCGATCAAAGCCTCGATGGAGTCGATTGTGCATACGCTGTTCGAGGCGGTCGTGCTGGTGCTGATCGTGGTCTATCTCTTTCTGCAAAGCTTCCGTGCGACGATCATCCCGATGGCAACGGTGCCCGTCTCGCTCCTCGGCGCGTTCATCATGTTCCCGGTGCTCGGGTTTAGCGTCAATGTGCTGACGATGTTCGGCCTCGTGTTGGCCATCGGCATCGTGGTCGACGATGCCATTGTGGTGGTGGAAGCCGTACAACACCACCTTGAGCACGGCATGAGTCCGGTTGACGCGACGCGTCAGGCGATGAAGGAAGTGTCCGGTCCTGTGGTCGCCATTGGGCTGGTCCTGTGCGCCGTGTTCGTGCCGGTGGCGTTCATGGGCGGTGTGACCGGCCAGCTCTACAGCCAGTTCGCCCTCACCATTGCCGTGGCGGTGGTCTTCTCGGTGATCAACGCGCTGACGCTCAGCCCCGCGCTGTGCGCCCTGCTGCTCAAGAAACCGACGCCGGGGCGCGGGCCCGTCGCGGCGTTTTTCAGGCTGTTCAACCGGTTCTTCGACTGGCTGAGCAACTCGTACGGGAGCATCGTCGGCGGCCTGGCCCGCAAAGCCACGCTCTCCATGCTCCTGCTGGTGGCGGTGGTGGGCGGTATCTGGCAGCTCGGCAAGTTTGTGCCCGGCGGCTTCATTCCCGACGAGGACAAGGGCTTTCTGTTTGTCGCCGTGGAGCTGCCCGAGGGCGCATCGCTCCAGCGCACCGACGAAATCCTCAAGCAGGTGGAATCCGTTGTCTCCGGCACCGAAGGCGTCCGGTCAGCCGTGGGCTTGGCCGGCTACAACATCCTCAACTCGCTGAACTTTCCCAACTCGGCGATGATGTTCGTGGGCCTTCAGCCTTGGGAGGAGCGCAAAACGCCCACGCTACACGCCAAGGCCCTCTTACGCGAGTGGAACACGAAATTCGCCGCCATCCCCGGCGCACGGGCCTTTGCCTTTGGGCCGCCGCCTTTGCCCGGCTACGGCAACGTCTCAGGCTTCACGATTCAATTGCAAGACCGCTCCGGCGGTTCGGTCGCGCAACTTTCCGACTATGTCCAGCAGTTGCAAAAGGCGGTGGCCGGGCGCCCGGAGATTGCCCGCGTCAGCACCACCTTCAATTCGGCGACGCCGCAGGTGAAAGTCGAACTCGACCGCGAAAAGGCCCGCACGCTGGGCGTGCCGGTGGACAGCATTTTCCAGACGCTGCAAACCTACTTGAGCGGACTTTACGTGAACGACTTTGTCCGCTTTGGACGTGTCTATAAGGTCTTTCTGCAGGCCGAGCCGGAATTCACCAGCCAGCCCAACGACATCGGCAAATTCTACGTGCGCAACAACACCGGCGAGATGGTCCCCCTCAGCACACTCGTCACGATCACAAAAATGAGCGGGCCGAATTTCGTCTCACGTTTCAACCTCTACAACGCAGCCGAAATGATCGGTGCCAGCGCGCCCGGCTACAGCTCCGGGCAGGCCATCAAGGCTATCGAGGAGGTCATGAAAAGCATGCCCGGCGAAGTGGGTTACGAGTGGTCAGGACTGACCCTCCAAGAGAAGAAATCAGAGGGCCAAGCGCCGGTCATCTTCGGCATGGCGATCCTGTTCGTGTTCCTGCTGCTGGCGGCGCAGTATGAGAGCTGGTCGCTGCCGTTCTCGGTGCTGCTGGCCACGCCAACCGTCGTCTTGGGCATGCTGGTCGGCATGTTTGCGCGCGGCTTCGATTTGAACGTATATGCGCAGATCGGCCTGGTGATGCTCATCGGGCTGGCCGCGAAAAATGCCATTCTGATCGTCGAGTTCGCCAAGATGAAACGCGAGGAAGGCGTGGGGGTACTCGACGCGGCCGTGCAGGGATCGAAACTCCGTCTGCGGCCGATTCTGATGACCTCCTTCGCCTTCATCCTGGGCTGCGTGCCGCTCATGCTGGCCTCAGGCTCCGGGGCCGCCTCGCGCAGCACGATGGGTACGGGCGTGGTGTACGGCATGGGCATCTCCACCGTCGTGGGATTGTTCATCATCCCGGTCTGCTATGTTTTTGTGCAATCCCTGTCTGAGCTTGGGAAAAAGAACAAGCCTGCGGTGCCCCCTGAGGCGGCGGCCCTCGCACAGGCCGAGAAGGGAGGGGCGCATTGATGAAGACGCTCTTCCGCTACATTCCTGTGAGTGCCGCAAGCGCGGCCCTGTTCTTGGCCGGTTGCACCATAGGTCCGAACTACACGCGCCCGGCTGTGAGCACCCCCGAAGCGTACCGTACGGCGGAACCGGCGACGAATGACGTATCCGTAGCGACAAACTCGTTCGCCGAGCTCGGCTGGTGGGAGGTGTATGACGATCCGCAGCTCAAGCGTCTCATCGCCGAGGCGCTCACGAACAGCTGGGACGTCAAAATCGCGGCGGCCCGCGTGCTGCAGGCGGAAGCTGCGGCAGGCGTCACGCGTTCGCAGTTTTTTCCGAGCCTTTACGCCGGCGGCGACTACGTGAACACCCGCGCCTCCGAGCGCGGCCCGTCACCGGTTCCGAAAGGCGCGAATCCCGAAGTGGATTACGGCGACATTTTCGCGTTCGCGGCCAGCTACGAAGTGGACCTGTGGGGACGGGTCAGCCGAGAGAATGAAGCGGCCCGCGCACGCCTCCTCGCCACGGAAGACGCGCAGCGCATCGTGAGACAAACGCTCGTTTCCGCTGTTGCGACGAGTTATCTCCAGCTTCTGGAATATGATCTCGAACTGCAGATTGGCCATGCCAGTTACATCAACCGGACCAACTCACTCGACCTCACGATGTCACGTGAGGCAGGAGGAGTCGCTTCGATGCAAGACGTGTATCAAGCGAAAATCCTGGTGGCCGCGGCAGAAGCTTCCGTGGTCAATACGCTGCGTCTCATCGGGCAGGCCGAGAACAAATTGAACCTGCTTCTGGGCCGCAACCCCGGAACGATCGAGCGGGGCCCGCCGCTGATTGACAAGAAATTGCGTGCGCTCGTGCCAGCCGGTCTTCCCTCGGCATTGCTCGAACGGCGGCCTGACATCCGCGCCGCCGAACAAGAGCTCGTCGCGGCCAACGCGGACATCGGGCAGGCCAAGGCCGCCTTTTTTCCGCGGCTCTCATTGACCGGCATGTTTGGCTATCAAACCACATCGTTCTCAGACCTGTTCACCGGACCGGCGCGCACGTGGCAGTTCGGACCGTCCGTCCAGACGCCGCTCTTCACCGGCGGGCGGTTGCGCAGCGAAGTGAAACGTGCTGAAGCCCGCTTCGAGGAGTCTTTAGCGGCTTACCAAAGGACGATTCAAAGCGCGTTTCACGAAGTCTCGGACGCGCTCATCGCGTATCAGCGCAACCATGAGTTTTACCTGAAGCAGCAGGATCTCACCCAGGCAAACCGCGATGCCTCCGAAATGGCGAATTTCCGGTATGTGGGCGGCGTGACGAGTTATCTCGAAGTCCTCTATAACGAGCAGCAACTGTTCGACGCCGAGTTACTCCTCGCGCAGGCGCGAGCCAACGAATTGTTGAGTGTCGTGCAACTCTATCGTGCCCTCGGCGGGGGATGGGATTCGTCCGCTGTGCAATAGCGCATGACTCCTGCCAAAGACCACACGGACTTTCTTCCTGTTTTCCAAGAAGCCTTTTAGCCAAACAGCGTAAAGAATGCGGGATGCGTACTGATAAACCCAAGGATCACGTATGGACGATCTCATCGAGCGGGCGCGGAGTTTCGGCACGAACGCCCATGCCCGAATCAACCACCTCCGCAAGTATACGTTTCAGCCGTATGACGTTCACTTGCAAGCCGTCGCCCGGCGCGTGGCTTCGGTCTGTGACGACTCCGCCATGATCGCGGCGGCGTGGCTGCACGATACGGTCGAAGATACGCCAGCCACCTTTGAAGACCTTGAGCGCGAGTTCGGGTGCGACGTGGCGGCACTCGTGAAAGAATTGACCGACGTCAGCAAGCCGAGCGACGGGAACCGCACGGTTCGAAAGGCCATCGATAGGCAACATTTGTCGACCGTCTCGCCGCGTGCTAAAACGATCAAGCTGGCCGACATCATCGACAACTGTTTGGACATCTGCAGCCACGACCCGGTTTTCGGACGAATCTATCTTGAAGAGGCCAAAGCCCTGCTCGAAATCCTGCGGGAAGGCGACCCGCGCCTTCACAGGGAGGCTGAGGAAACGCTTGCCAAATGTTCCTCCGAACATGTCGACGCCCGTTCAGAGAAACGCGCGGCAGAGGCGCCGCACACCGGCGAGCCCCCCCACCCCATGCTGCTTTCCGAACGACACGGTTTGAGGATCTTCACGGAGGCCTTCACCGCGCGCGATATCCTTGAGCCAATGCCCTCTTTCGACGCGGAGGCCTGTCAGCGCCTGTTTTGCGAGGCCTCGCTCCGACCGGACGCGCCGATCATCGGCATCCGCACCGCAGGCCATCTGACCGGCTATCTGCTCCGTGAAGATCTCGCCGGCGACGCGCTTCCCCCCGTGCGCGCCATTGAGCCCCCTCAAAAAGTCGAGCTCGATGTGTCACTGACCGACGTCGTTCACACCCTGACCCTTTACACCTGCTGCTTTGTCACCCTAAACGGCACGGTCATCGGAACGATCACTCGAAAAGACATGGAGAAGCCCGTCGTGCGCATGTGGCTTTTCGGCATCATCATGCTGTTCGAAATGCTGGTCGTCAAGCAGATACGCGACAAATGGCCCGACGAAAGCTGGACCAAACTCGTCAGCGCCGGGCGGCTCGAAAAGGCAAAAGCGCTACAGGAAGAGCGGCGGCGCCGCGGGCTCAAAGCCGACCTTCTCGACAGCATGCAGTTTTCGGACAAATTCCAGATCCTGCTTCACGATCCGGACTTTGGAACATTAACGGGATTCGGCTCCGCAGCCGCCGCGAAAAGGGCGCTGAAGGACCTCGAGTCGCTGCGCAACAATCTAGCCCACGGGCAGGATATCGCGACACCTGACTGGTCGCCGATCGTCCGGCTGGCCCACCGGATTCAGCACGTGTTTAGCACACCCTCGGCCTGAGCGGATGCGAGAGGAGTCTGCAACCGTTTGCAGCCCGACGAAAGGAACCCCCATGCAAGACACAACAGCC
>JADHEF010000347.1_pt1 | contig 52956 bp, 51 predicted proteins | sample 8952391 | NCBI WGS metagenome assembly JADHEF01 (sample SAMN16124439, study PRJNA663245) | bioreactor sludge metagenome | isolation source: sludge (nitrite) | place: India:Bengaluru | collected 2019-02-28 | reverse complement strand
CGCCCTCTGCGATGATCCGCCGCCCGGAGGTGCCCTTGTCCGCTCCCGTCCGCGCGGTCCTCTTCGACATGGACGGCGTCCTCGTCTTCTCGGAGGACGCCTGGTTCTCGGTCTTCAACGAGACGTTGACCCATTTCGGGCACCCCGCGGTCTCCCGGGCCGAGTTCGACGCGATCTACGGGAACGGCGCTGCGGCCGACCGCGACGCCTACATGCCCGAGCGGCGCGTCGCGGAGATCGACGCGGCCTACGCCCGGCTCTTCGAAGCGCACCTCGGAGAGATCCGGCCGAACGCGGAGGCGGCCGAGGTCCTCGCGACGCTGAGGCGTCGGGGGATCCGGACCGCCGTCGCGACGAATACGACGGCGCCGCTCGCCCGGAAGGTCCTCGCGCTTCACGGGCTGCTTCCGCTCCTCGACGCGACGGCCTCGGCCGACGAGGCGGGAGCGGGGAAGCCCGACCCCGCCGTCGTCCGCCTCGCCGCGGAGCGTGTCGGCGTGCCGCTCTCTGACTGCCTCTTCGTCGGAGACTCGCGCTTCGACGCGGCGGCGGGCGCCGCGGCGCCGGTGCGCTTCGTCGGCCTCGGACACGGCGACGCCGAACGCGTCGAGCGACTGGTCCAGCTCCTCGATCTCGTCGGGATCGAGGCCGCTCCGATAAACTCCCGGGTTTGATGTCCGACAAGATCAGGACCGGCATCGCCGGCTGCGGCTACCTGGGTCGCCACCACGCACGAATCCTCACCGAGCTTCCCTTCTCCGAACCCGTCGGCTTCGTCGAGGCGAACGACGCCACCGCCGCCGAGATCGAGGCGAAGCACGGCGCCTCCGGCCTCGTCCGGTGCCGCTCCGTCAAGGAGCTGCTCGACCGGGGCGCCACCGCCGTCGTCGTCGCGACGCCGACCTCGACGCACGCCGAGGTCGCCGAGGAGCTTCTCTCGGGGGGCGCCGACGTCCTGGTGGAGAAGCCGATGACGGTGACGCTCGAGGAGGCGGACCGCCTCATCTCGATCGCGCGGGCGAAAGGGCGGATCCTCCAGGTCGGACACATCGAGCGGTTCAACCCGGCGGTCGTCGCGGTCCTCCCGCTCGTGACGGAGCCGAAGTTCATCGAGGCGCACCGGCTCGGGGTCTTCGTGCCGCGGGCGCTCGACGTGGACGTCGTCCTCGACCTCCTCGTCCACGACCTCGACATCGCGCTCGAGATCGTGAAGAAGCCGGTGACGGCGATCCACGCGGTCGGGGTCCCGATCCTCTCGAAGAAGGTCGACATCGCGTCGATCCGGCTGGAGTTCGAGGGGGGCTGCGTCGCGAACCTGACCGCCTCTCGCGTCTCGACCGAGAAGACGCGGAAGTTCCGATTCTTCCAGCCCGACTGGTACTTCTCGATCGACACCCAGAAGCGGGACGTGACGGCGTACCGGCTGGACCGGATGAGCGGACCGCCCCGGATCATGGAGTGGCCGGTGTCGGTGGTCCCCGCGGACCCGCTCACGGCCGAGGACGGCGCCTTCCTCGAGGCCTGCCGCGCGCGGACCGAGCCGGCCGTGACGGGCGAGGCCGGCCGCGCGGCGCTGAAGCTCGCGCTGGACGTCCAGGAGGAAGTCCGCCGGAGGGTCGGTTGAGGAAGCGGATCGGCCTCGTCGGCGGGTCGGGCCTCTACGCGCTCCCCGGCCTGACGGTCGAGGAGGAACGGACGCTCGAGACGCCGTTCGGGGCGCCGTCGGACGCGTTCGTCCTCGGCGAGCTCTCGGGCGTCCCGGTCGCGTTCCTCGCGCGCCACGGGCGGGGCCACCGGCTCCTGCCGTCCGAGGTGCCCTACCGCGCGAACGTCTGGGGCTTCCGAAAGCTCGGCTGCTCCTACCTGGTCTCCTCGTCCGCCTGCGGCTCCATGAAGCTCGAGTACCGGCCGACGGACATCGTCCTGCCGGACCAGCTCCTCGACCTGACGAAGGGGCGGGCGTCGACGTTCTTCGGCGAGGGGTGCGTCGCCCACGTCTCGTTCTCGCACCCGGTCTCCCGATACCTCGTCGAGGCGCTGGCCCGGTCGGCGGCGGAGACGGGAGCCGTCGCCCATGGCGGCGGGACGTACCTCTGCATGGAAGGGCCGCAGTTTTCGACGCTCGCCGAGTCGCGCCTCTACCGCTCCTGGGGCGTCGACGTGATCGGAATGACGAACGCGACCGAGGCGAAGCTCTGCCGCGAGGCGGAGATCGACTACGCCACGATGTGCCTCGTGACCGACTACGACTGCTGGCACGAGGAGGAAGCGCCGGTCTCGGTGGAAGCCGTTCTCGCCGTCCTTCGGAAGAACGCGGAGACCGCCGACCGCGTCCTCGGCCGCGCCGTCGCCTCCCTCGATCCGGAACGCCCTCCCGACTGCGACGGCGCGATGCGTCACGCCGTCCTGACCGCGCCGGGGGCGATCCCGCCGGCGACCCGCGCGCGGCTCGCGCTGCTGATGGAAAGGTACTGGAGATGAGCACGAACCCGAAGGTCGTCGTCACCGGCTCGGTGGCGTTCGACTACCTGATGCGCTTCCCCGGGAAGTTCCAGGACGTCGTCGTCCCGGACCGGATGCACCGGCTGTCGGTCTCGTTCCTCGTGGACGAGATGCGCCGCGTCCGCGGCGGAGTCGCTCCGAACATCGCGTACGGACTGGCGCTCTTCGGCATGACCCCCGCGATCTTCGCGACGGCGGGGCAGGACGCCGCCGACTACCGCGGCTGGCTCGGAGAGCAGGGGTGCGACGTCTCCGGGATGAAGCTCTGCGACGACGTCTTCACGGCGTCGTTCTTCGTCTCGACGGACCTCGAGCAGAACCAGATCGCGACGTTCTATGCCGGCGCGATGGCGAGGGCGTCGGAGCTGACGTTCCGTTCGTTCGAGCCGGGCTCGGTCGCGCTCGCCCTCATCTGCCCGAGCGACCCGACGGCGATGCGCCAGCACGCGGCGGAGTGCCGCGAGCTCGGCATCCCCTTCGTCTACGACCCGAGCCAGCAGGTGGCGCGCCTCGACGGCGACGACCTGCTCGCCGGGCTGGAAGGGGCCGCGATGCTCATCGGCAACGAGTACGAGCTCGGCGTGATCGAGAAGAAGACGGGGCTGTCGGAGGCGGAGCTCGCCGCGAAGGTCCCCGTCCTCGTCATCACCCGCGGAGAGGAGGGGGCGACGATCGCCCTCCGGGGCGGCTCGCCGGAGGAGCCGGGGGGCGCCCGGACGGTCCGGATCCCGGCCGCGAAGCTCCGGACCGAGGCGCTGGATCCGACGGGCGTGGGCGACGCTTTCCGGTCCGGTCTCGTCGCCTCCCGGCTGCGCGGCCTCCCGTGGGAGGAGGCGGGAAGGGTGGGCGCCGTGGCGGCGGTTCTCTGCCTGGAGACGCTCGGGCCGCAGTCGCGGCGCTGGGTCCTCGACGAGCTGCTGGAGCGTTATGCCGAGAGCTTCGGCGCGGCCCTCGCCGCGCCGCTCGCCGAGCGGCTTCGGGGCGCCGCGGGGGCCGCCTCCGGGCGTCCGGCGACGCGCTTCTCTCTGCTAGACTGAGACGGTCATGAACGTGCTCGAGGGCCAGCTTCGCGCCGACGGCCGGCGGTTCGGCATCGTCGCCTCCCGGACCAACGACATCGTCGTCTCCCGCCTCCTCGACGGCGCGCTCGACGCCTTCCGGCGGCTCGGCGCGGCCGAGGGGGCCGTCACCGTCGTGAAGGTGCCGGGCTCCTGGGAGATCCCCCTGGCGCTGCGCGACCTCGGGAAGGTCGGGGGCTTCGACGCCCTCGTCGCGCTCGGCGCCGTCATCCGGGGCGGCACCCCGCATTTCGACTACGTCGCGACCGAGGTCGCGAAGGGAGTGTTCCAGGTCGGGCTCGAGCTCGACCTCCCGATCACGTTCGGCGTCCTGACGTGCGACTCGCTCGAGCAGGCGCTCGAGCGTTCCGGCGCGAAGGGGGGCAACAAGGGGTTCGAGGCGGCGACGGCCGCCGTCGAGCTGGCGGACCTCCGCGCGCGGCTGCGGGCGGGCGCGCCGGTCCGGTAGGGGTCGCCGTGAGCGGCCGGAGGCGGCGGGCCCGGGAGCTGGCGCTTCAGCTCCTCTACCAGCGGGATATCGCCGGGACGTCGCCCGAGGAGATGTTCGCCCGGACGGACGAGTACCGGAACGCCGTGCCCGAGGTGCAGGAATACGCCTCGCGCCTCGTCCTCGGCACGCTCGGCCGGCTCGCGGAGCTGGACGAGCTCCTCGGGAAGCAGTCGGACCACTGGCGGCTCGGCCGGATGCCGGTCGTCGACCGGAACCTCCTCCGCGTCGCGCTCTACGAGCTGCTGCACGAGGACGAGACCCCGGACCCGGTCGTCATCGACGAAGCGGTCGAGATCGCCAAGAAGTTCTCCACGCCGTCGTCCGCGCCGTTCATCAACGGCGTCCTCGACGGCATCCGCCGCAATCTCTTCGGGGCGCGCGAGGCGTCGCCCCGGCGTACGAGGCCGGCGCCGGCCGGGAGCCGATGACCGCGGCGCTCCTGGCGGCCGTGCTCTTCCTCCTCTCGGGCCCCGAGAGGGGCGGCGACCCCGGACGCGTCGCCGTGGAGACCGCCCGGTACCGGGTCGAGGGCCCGGAGCCGTGGCGCGCCGTCCGCGCCGTCGAGGCGCCCGGATACCGCGTGGCGCTCTCTTCGCCCGACGGACGGACGCTCCTGGCGACGGTCGAGGTGGACGGGGCGCCCCTGCGCGACACGGCGCCCTATCCCATCGACCCGAGGACGCTCCCGGCCGAGGCGAGGGTGCTCCTGGCCGAGCCGCTCGACGCCGACGACGAGCTGGAGGACCTCTCCCGGATCCTTCTCCGGGGAGCGACCACGCAGCTCGAGGCCGTGGAGCGGGTCGTCGCCTGGGTCTCGAAGCGGATCCGATACGAGTCGCCGAGCCTCCTCGAGGAGTCGGCCGCCTCCTGCCACCGGAGCCGGAGGGGTTCGTGCGTCGGCCGGTCGCTCCTCGCGGCGGACCTCCTCCGCCGCGGCGGGATCCCGGTCCGACAGGTGACCGGCATCCTGACCGCCCGTACGCCGGACGAGCTGACCGACAACTCGCAGGAGCACTACAGCGACACGATCAGCGGCGTGCGGCACCGCTGGATCGAGGTCTACGTGCCGGGACTCGGATGGGTCCCGTCGGACCCGGGGGGCCTCGCGAACATGCTCACGGCGCGCCACCTGGCCCTGCCGGCGGCTCCGCCGGAAGGCTTCGGGCTGTCGATCCTCTCCCGGGGTCCTTCCCTCGCGTGGAAGGCGCAGGACGGCACGCTGGCCCGCCCCCGCATCCGTGTCGTCGAGGCCGTGGACCTCCAGCCGGGAGGGAGGCAGCCGTGACCGGACCGGGACCGACCCGTCGACACGTCCTCGTCGTCGACGATTCCGGACCCGCTCGTCTCCTGGTCCGGCAGGCCCTCGAAGGTTGGGCGCGGCGCACGGGGCACAAGGTCGACGTCGTCGAAGCGGAGAACGGCTTCGAGGCGCTCCGGGAGCTGCCGCGCTCACCGATCGACCTCGTCCTGACCGACGTGAACATGCCGACGCTCTCGGGCCTCGAGCTGATCCGGATGATCCGCTCCCGCCCGGAGCAGAGCGCCCTGCCGGTGATCGCGGTCTCGACGGAGCGCGACGCGGAGGACGCCGCGCGGGCGAGGAAGGCGGGGGCCGACGGCTATCTCGGGAAGCCGTTCGACGTCGAGACGTTCGACCGGGTCCTCGGGGAGGTCCTGGGATCGAAGGCGCCGGAGGAGCCGTGACCCGCCCGAAGAAGCCGGGCGGCGCGTTCTCCGGCGAGTTCCTGGCCGAGGCGGAGATGCTCCTCGAGGAGGCCGGGTGCGGGATCGACGCCCTCGACGCGGACGCGGACGATCCGCGCCCCGAGAGGGTCAACGCGCTCTTCCGGACCGTCCACTCCCTGAAGGGAGTGGCGGGGATGGTCGGCTACGCCGGCGTCGCCGACGCGGCCCACGCGCTCGAGGCTCTGCTCGACGACCTCCGGATGGGGCGGGTCCCACCGTCGGCGGCCGTCCGCGGCGCCGTCCGCGAGGGCCTGGGCGCGCTCTCCGGGCTCGTGGCCCGGGTCGCGGCGGGCGAGGAGGCGCCGGCTCTCGAGACGCCCCTGAAGGACCGTCTCGAGGTGCTCGCACGTGTCGAGGAGCCGAGGGAGTCCGAGCGGCCGGCGCTGCCGCCCGAGCTCGACGCCACGCTCTCCGACTACGAGAGGCATCGCGCGTCCGAGGCCGGAAGGCGGGGGAAGGCGCTCGTCCTCGTCGAGCTCGACCTCGATTTCGACTCGTTCGACGCCGGACTCCGGAACGCGATGAACGAGGCGTCGGCCGCGGGGGAGCTGATCGGGACCTTTCCCGGCACCGCGGCCGATCCGGCCCGGATGGCGTTTCGCCTCCTCGTGGCGCTGCCGCCCGGATGCGACGTGGCGGCGCTCGGCGCCCGATGCGCGGCGCGCGACGTGGTGACGCTCTCGGCCGGCGCGTCCGCGCCGCCGCCCGCCGCGGCGCTTCCGGAGCCACCGGCCGCCGTCGAGACGGGCCTGGAGGCCGCCCCGCAGGTCGCACGGGGCGTCGTCCGGGTCCCGCTCGAGAAGGTCGCCTCTCTCGTCGACCTGGCCGGCGAGCTCGCGCTCGCCCGGTCGGCCCTGGGACGGGCCCTCGGGCAGGCCCTCGCCGGGGCGACGGACCGCGGCGCCCGGTTCGAGGCGCAGCGGGCGTTCTCCCGGCTCGACCGTCTCGTCGCGACGCTCGGGCCGGCGGCGCTCGCCCTCCGCCTCGTTCCGGTGGAGACGCTGACGACCCGGCTCGCGCGGGCCTTCGCGCGGACGGCCTCCGCGCTCGGGAGAGAGGCCGATTTCGTCGTGCAGGGCGTCGAGACGGAGATCGACAAGGTCCTCGCCGACGAGCTGGGAGACCCTCTCCTCCACATCCTTCGAAACGCCCTCGACCACGGAATCGAGTCGCCCGAGGAGCGGGCCGCGGCCGGGAAGCCGCGCCGGGGCCGCGTCGCGCTCACCGTGGCGCCGAGAGGGCGCGAGGTCGTGCTGACGTTCTCCGACGACGGCCGGGGCGTCGACGCGGCGGGCATCGTCGCGAAGGCCCGTCAGACGGGCCTCCTCGGTCCGTCCGACCCCGATCCCGCCGACCCGTTCACCCTGCTGTTCAAGGCCGGATTCTCGACGGCCCGGGAGGTCTCGGAGATCTCGGGGCGAGGCGTCGGGCTGGACGTCGTGCGGGAGAAGCTGGCCGCTCTCGGCGGGCGGGTCTCGGTGCAGTCGGCCCCGGGATCGGGAACGACGTTCGAGGTGGTCGTCCCGATGACGCTCGTCCTTCTGGAATCGCTCGTCGTGAGGGTGGGTGAGGTCTGGTTCGCTCTCCCGGGGGAGAACGTGAGGCGGACGCTCCAGGCCGCCTCCGGGGGCGCCGAGATCGTCGACGGCAGGGCGTGCTTCCGCGACGGGGACGAGGCCCTGCCGCTGGCGCGCCTCGACACGCTGTTCGGCCTGCCGAGACAGGCGGGCGCCGGCGGCGCGGAGCCGGTCGTCGTGGCCGAGGATGGCCGGCGGGCCGCGGCCCTCGTCGTCGACGCCGTGGAAGGGGTCTGGGACCTTCTCGTGAAGCCGCTCGCCGACTCGGTCCCACGGCCGAAGGAGATCTCGGGCGCCGCCGAGGTGCCGGGAGGCGAGATCGCGCTCGCGCTCGACGCGGGGGCGCTGATCGCGAGGATCCACGGCGGGCCTGCGGAGGGGAGGGCCGCGTGAGCGACGAAGGCCTCCTCCTGGCCTTCCGCGCGGGCGGAGAGCGCTTCGCCGTGCCGCTCGACCGCGTGCGCGAGGCCGCCCGCCCGAGACGGATCGCGCCCCTGCCCGGTGCGCCGCCGGAGTGGAGCGGCGTCGCCCTGGTCCGGGGAGAAGCGCTCGGGGTGATCGACGTCGCCGTGGCGATGGGCCTTCCGCACGCGCCCGCGAAGCCGGCGCCGCTGGTCGTCGTCCTCTACGGGTCGGACCACGCGCTCCTCGTCGACTCGATCGACGGCGTCGAGAGCTATCCCGTCGGTCGGGTCGCGCCGCCGCCTCCGGGGCGGGGAGCGCTGCACGGGGTCGTCGCGGAGGAGGAAGGATTCCTCTCTCTCCTCGACGTCGACCGGCTCGCGGCGAGAGGCGAACGATGAGCGACGACCGTACCCGGGACCTCGCGGCCCGAGCCGCTTCGAAGGACGCCGCCGAAAGGTGGAACGCCGCCGGCGAGCTGGCGCGCGTCCCGGGCGAGGAGGCCGAGTCGGCCCTTCTCGCCCTGCTGAAGGACGAGGACTACCGCGTGAGGGAGCGGGCCGTGGCGGGGCTCGGACGGCGGTTCACGCCGCGCGTGGCGTCGGCGTGCGCCGTCGCCCTCGCCGACGACGACGACGCCGGACACCGCGCGGCCGGCCTCGCCCTCCTCGTGAAGGGAGGGGCGGCGGGACGCGCCGTCCTCCTCGGCGCGCTCCAGCACCCGTCCGCAGACGTCCGCATCTCGGCGGCGGCGGCGCTCCCCGGTCCGGCTCCCGGCCTCGAGACGGTCACCGCCATCGAGGCCGCGGCGCGACGGGAAGGGGACCCGAATGCCCGCGCGGCGCTCCTCCTCGCGCTCGGCCGGACGGGCCGGAGAGAGGCGATCGCCCCGCTGCTCGCCGCCCTCGAGGAGGGGAACCTCTGGCTCCAGGTCCACGCGCTCGAGGCGCTCGGCGAGGTCGGGGACCCCGAGATCGCGCCGCGAATCCTGCCGCTCCTTTCGAACGCGAACCTGCGCCACGGCGCGCTGCACGCGCTCGCGCGCCTTCGATCTCCCGTCGCTGGCGAGCCGCTCCTCCGGCGCGCCGCCGCGGGCGAGGTCGACGTCTTCCTCCTTTCCGCCCTGCGCGCGGCGCTCGAGTCCGCGTCGGCCACGACGCTCGCCGGCCTCCGCCCGCTCTGGCCCGGGGCCGGCGCGACGCTCGTCGCGCTCCTCGAGGACCCGGAGGAGGACGCCGCGCTCCGGACCGACGCCGCGCACGTCCTCGCCCTCCTCGACCTCCCGGGCGCCGCCCTCGCGATCGTGACCCACGGGCCGTTCCGCGACGGCTACGCCGCGCTCCGGGCGCTTCCGCGAACCCGGCGCGAGGAGGCGCTCCTCTGCGTCCTCCAGGTCGCGGACCCCGAGCCCGCTCTCGAGCTCCTCGACGCGCACCGCGGAGGCCCGGAGGCGCCGACGCTCCTGCCGCTTCTCGTCCACCCTTCCGCGACGGTCAAGGCGGCGGTCCTGTCGTGCGTGCCGGCCGGGCTGGTCCCGGTTCCCGACCTGATCGACGTCCTCGCGGAGGACGATCCCGAGACGGCCCTGGCCGCCGCGCTGGCGCTGGCGAGCGACGAGTCGGGCGAGCCGCTCGACCGTCTTCCGAAACGGAGACGGGCCCTCCTCGACCGCGCGGGCGGCCCGGACGGACCGGGACGCGTCGCGGCGCTCGCCGCGCTCGGCGCGGCGGACGGCGCGGACGTCGAAGCGGCCGTTCGCGGCGCCCTCTCGACGCCCGACCCCGCGGTGCGCGAGGCGGCCGTCGCCGCGGCCGCGCGGGGACACCGGATCGGCTCGCACGAGATCGTGGCGTGCCTCTCCGACGAGAACGCGAGCGTGAGGGCCGCGGCGCTTCGCGGCCTTGCCCTTCGGGCCGAGCGGGGCGAGGCGCTCCCGGGCGTCTCGTGGAGAGACGGCCTGGTCTTCCTCGTGGACGACCCGGCCGCCGCCGCGGCCGCCGGCGCGGCGGTGGTCGCGCTGGCCGGCGCCGAGCGTCCCCGCCTCGTGGAAGAGATGCTCGTGCAGGAGCCGGCCGTCCGCATCGCGGCGCTCGAGGAGATCGAGAGGACCGGCGACGCGGAAGCGGCCCGGAGCGCCGTGGCCGCGCTCGGGCACGAGGACCCGGAGACGGCCTGTGCGGCGGTCCGCGCCCTCTCCGTGGCCGACGAGACGGTTGCGGCCGAGGCGCTCGCCACGGCCCTCGCCGACGAGCGCGCGGAGGTGCGGGCGGCCGCGGCCGAGACGATCGCCCGCAGGCCGGCCGGCGGCGGGCGTTCCGCCCTCTCCGCGGCCGTCGCGACGGCTCTCGTCACCGAGTCGGACCGGGCGGTCCTCAGGTCCCTCCTCCTGGCCGCCTCCCGGATTGCCGACGAGTCGATGGTGGATCCGTTGACGCTCGTCCTCTCGCAGGAGACGGCTCCCGCCGAGGCGGACGAGGCGGCGGAGGTCCTCGCGCGGCTCTCTCCCGAGGCCTGCCGCCGGGCCTGGATGCACGCGCCGGCCCGCGCGGAAAGACGCTGGGCGCGCGCCCTGGCCGCCGCGGCCCGGGCGGAACGAAGCCAGAGGTCGACGTGACGAGCCGCCCGCTGGAGCTGGCCGAGACGGTCTTTCGCCTCTACCAGGACCTCCTGCGGCGTCGCACGGGTTTCGTCGTCTCCGATTCGCAGAGAGTCCGGGTCGAGAGCCGCCTGGCGGCCGAGGCGAGGAGCGCCGGGTCGTTCTACCAGCTCTACGGCCGGCTCCGGAACGAGCCCCAGGACTCGCCCCTCTTCGGCCGGCTCCTCGACGCGGTCGTCGTCGGAGAGACGTACTTCTTCCGGGACCCGGCCAGCCTGAAGGCGTTCTCCGAGGAGATCGCGCCCGAGAGGCTCCTGGCGGCCGGCCAGGACGGGGCCCTCGACGTCTGGTCGGCCGGCTGCGCGACCGGCGAGGAGGCCTTCAGCCTCTCGATCGTCCTTCACGAGAAAGGGATCCTTCCCGGCCGAAAGGTGCGGATCCTCGGGACGGACCTTTCTCCGTCTCACGTGCGACGAGCCCGGACGGCGGTCTACGGACCCCAGTCGCTCCGCGCGACCTCCCCGGAGAGACGCCGCGAGCATTTCGAAGCCGCCCCCGGGGGGCTCTTCCGGCTGAAGCCCCATCTCGCCGCCCCCGTCCTCTTCGAGACGCGCTCGATCCTGGACGAGCCGGCCTTCGGCACGCGCTTCGACGTGATCCTCTGCCGCAACGTCCTCATTTACCTCGACGAAGAGGCGCGGTCCCGCGTCGTCGACGTCCTCTCCTCGCGCCTCAAGCCCGGGGGGTACATCCTCCTCGGCGCCAGCGACGCCCTCGCCGTCGCCTCCTCGGCGCTGACGCTCGTGCGCCTCGCGAACGACGTCGTCTACCGGAGGTGAGGGAGTGAGAGTCCTGGTCGTCGAGGACTCCGCCTACCAGAGGCTCCGGATCGTGGAGGCGCTCCGCGCCTCGAACGCGATCACAGAAGTCGACTCGGTCGGCAGCGGGGAAGAGGCGATCCGGCGACTCCTGACGACCGACTACGGCCTCGTCACGCTGGACCTCGGCCTGCCGGGCATGGACGGGCACGCCGTCCTCCGATGGATCATGGCGAACCGGCCGATGCCGGTCGTCGTCATCTCGGCCGACCAGGAGGAGCGGAGCGCCCTCGCCGCGCTGGAGGCGGGCGCCCTCGAGGTCATCCCGAAGGCGGGGTCGCAGCCGGAGAGCCTGGCGCGCTGGAAGAGGCGGCTCGCGGAGGTCGTCGAAGGCGTCCGCCACCTGTCGATCGAGAGCCTCGTGCGACGCTCGATCCGTTCCGGGGCGCCCCCTTCGAGCGGCGGCATCCCCCGGCCCCGGCGCGTTCCCGTCGCCCTCGGCGTCCCGCCCGCCCTCGTCGTCGCCGCTTCGACCGGCGGACCACCGGCGCTCCGGGAGCTCTTCGCGGGCCTTCCGCCGCAGGAGGCGGTCGTCGGAGTGGCGCAGCACATGCCCCCGCCCTTCACGCGCTCCCTCGCACATCGGCTCGCGTCCGGGACCGGGTGGGACGTTCGCGAGGCGATCCACGGCGCGGAGGCGACTCCCGGAGTCGTCTGGATCGCCCCGGGAGGGGCCCACCTCGAGCTCTCGCACGTCGGGGAGCGCGCCGTCCTGGTCGTACGGCCCCACGCCCCGTCGGTTCGGTGGTGCCCGTCCGCCGACCTCCTCTTCGCGTCCGCGGCCGCCGCGTTCGGGCGCCGCGTCGTCGGCGTCGTCCTGACCGGCATGGGCGACGACGGCGCGGAGGGCTGCCGTTCGATCGCGCTCGCCGGAGGGACGGTCCTCTGCGAGTCGGCGGAGTCGGCCGTCATCGCGGGGATGCCCGACGCCGCCGCCCGGGCCGTCCCGGCGGCGCGCCGGTTCCCGCTCTCGCGGCTCGCCGCCGAGGTCGAGCGCCGGCTCGGCGAAGCGGCGGGCGCGGCGGCGTAGCCGGCCCGCCCGGTTGCTACACTCGGCGTCCCTTATGGACGCAAGAGAAGAACGCACCGCCCTCGAGAAGAAGTGGCAGGCCCGTTGGGACGCCGACAAGGCGGCCTTCGTCGACACGCACGACGCGTCGGCGAAGGGGACCTACCTCCTCGTCATGCTCCCGTACCCGTCGGGGGACCGGCTCCACGTCGGCCACGCGCGGACCTACTTCCTGACGGACGCGCTCCACCGGTACCTCCGGCAGAAGGGCGAGAAGGTGTTCTGCCCGATGGGGTGGGACGCCTTCGGCCTCCCCGCGGAGAACTTCGCCATCCAGCGCGGCATTCCGCCGCGCGAGTCGACGCTCGCGAACATCGCCGCGATGAAGGAGCAGTTCGCCGGGTGGGGCGTCCTTTACGACTGGACGAAGGAAGTCACCACCTGCGAGCCGGAGTACTACCGCTGGAACCAGTGGTTCTTCCTCCGGATGCTCGAGAAGGGGCTCGCCTACAGGAAGAAGGGGACGGTCAACTGGTGCCCCTCCTGCCAGACGGTCCTCGCGAACGAGCAGGCCGAGGGCGGGACGTGCGAGCGCTGCAAGAGCGCCGTCGAGCAGCGCGAGCTGGAGCAGTGGTTCCTGAAGATCACGGAGTACGCCGACAGCCTCCTCGCCGGGCTCGACCAGCTCGGGAGCTGGTCCGAGAAGGTCCGGACGATGCAGAGGAACTGGATCGGCCGTTCCGTCGGCGCCGACCTCGAGTTCGAGGTGCCGAAGCTCGGCGAGCGGCTCCAGGTCTTCACGACGCGCCCCGACACCGTCTACGGCGCGACCGCGATGGTCCTCGCCCCCGAGCACCCGGCCGTGCCGCGCCTCCTCGAAGGGCATCCCGACCGCGCCGCTCTCGAGGAGTGGGTGAAGACGGTCCGGGGCCAGGACCGCGTCCAGCGCGAGGCCGAAGGGGCCGAGAAGGACGGCCGCTTCACGGGCGCGTACGCGATCAACCCGTTCACGGGCGAGGAGATGCCGATCTGGATGGCGAACTTCGTTCTGGCCGGATACGGCACGGGCGCGATCATGGCCGTCCCGGCGCACGACGAGCGCGACCACGAGTTCGCGAAGAAGTACGGTCTCCCGATCCGCGAGGTGATCCGTCGGCCCGAGGGGGCCGACCCTTCGGACGCCTGCTTCTCGGGCGAGGGGACGATGACGGCCTCGGGACCGTACGACGGGCTGACGTCGGAAGCGGGACGCGAGGCGATCGCCGCGGAGGCGGCGAAGCGCGGCATCGGCGGGGCCCGCGTCCGCTACCGGCTCCGCGACTGGCTCATCTCGCGCCAGCGCTACTGGGGGACGCCGATCCCGATGGTGAAGTGCCCGGCCTGCGGCTGGGTTCCGGTGCCCGACGACCAGCTCCCCGTCCTCCTCCCGAAGGACGCGCCGTTCACGGGGAAGGGCGGAAACCCGCTCGAGAAGGTCGAGGCGTTCCTGAAGACGCCGTGCCCGAGGTGTGGCGGCGAGGCCCGGCGCGAGACCGACACGATGGACACGTTCGTCGACTCGTCCTGGTACTACCTCCGATACCTCGACCCGTCGAACGACCGGGGTCCCTTCGACCCGGCCGTGATCGCGCGCTGGGCGCCGGTGAACCAGTACATCGGGGGGATCGAGCACGCGATCCTCCACCTCCTCTACGCGCGGTTCTTCGCGCGCGTGATGAAGGACCTCGGCCTCGTCTCGTTCGAGGAGCCGTTCTCGGCCCTCTTCAACCAGGGGATGATCACGAAGATGTCCCCGGGCGGGCGCGTCGAGAAGATGTCGAAGTCCCGCGGGAACGCGGTCTCGCTCGACCCGCTCATCGCGGCGAAGGGGGCCGACGCCGTCCGCGCCTACGTCCTCTTCCTCGGCCCGCCCGAGTCGGACGCCGAGTGGAGCGACGACCAGATCGCCGGCCCGGAGCGGTTCCTCTACCGCGTGAAGGCGCTGGTCGAGAACTACCTGAAGGCGCACGGCACCGCGCCTCTCGCCCCGTCTGCGCCCGACACGCCCGCGGCCCGCAAGCGCCACATCGCCGTGAAGACGGTGACACACGACTTCGAGACGTTCTCTTTCCACACGGCCGTGGCGCACCTGATGGAGTTCACGCACCACGTCGCCGGCCTCGTCGGCGACGCGAAGGCCGACCCGGGGGAGACGCGCGCGTCGATCCTTTCGCTCCTCGCGCTGCTCCACCCGATCGCGCCGCACCTGACCGAGGAGTGGCACGAGCAGATGGGGGAGACGAAGAGCCTCCTCGTCTCGGGCTGGCCGAAGTACGACCCGGAGCTCGCGGTGGAGGAGTCGGTGACGGTCGCCGTCCAGGTGGGCGGGAAGCTCCGCGGGCAGGTCGTCCTGCCGCGCGGCGCCTCACGCGAGGAGGCGCTCGCCGCCGCCGAGGCCCAGGAGGGCGTCGCGAAGTGGCTCGAGGGGAAGGAACGTGTGAAGGTCGTCTTCGTCCCCGACCGGCTGCTGAACGTCGTCGTGAAGTGAGGCGGATCGCGTTCCTCGCCGCGGCTCTCGCGGCCGGCCTCGCCGGCTGCGGCTACTCCCTCGTCGGGACGGGACGCGGAATCCTCCCGGAGGGGGCGAGCGCCGTCTTCGTGGAGACGTTCGTGAACGACACGACGCGCGTCGGGCTCGAGCAGCGCCTCACCGACGCCGTCCTCCGCGAGCTGGCCGGCCGGGCGCGGCTGTCGCCGGTGACCGACCGCTCCGGGGCCGACGTCGAGCTTTCGGGGCGCATCGTCTCGTACCAGGTGAATCCCGTCCGCTTCGACGACCAGGGACGCGCGCTCGAGTACGAGATCGCGATCGTGACCCGCCTGAAGCTGACGGATCGGAAGACGGAGAAGACGCTCTTCGAGAACCCGTCGTTCCTCTTCCGCCAGCCGTACCCCGTCGCGGCGACGAGCGCGAGCTACGTCGACGTGGAGAACGCGGCGATCGAAGCGATGGCGCGCCCCTTCGCGCGCAGCCTCGTCACGACGATCCTCGAAGGGTTCTGAGGCCGCGGAGGGAGAGCGCGGCCTCTCCGAGAAGGCTCGACGGTCCCGGAACGCGGCCGGAAGAAGGGTAGAGCCGGGCGCCGGACCCGAGCCCCGGACGGGGTCGTTTCCGGCCTTCCCGGCCCGGGGGCTCCGCGCTCGGGGCGCGGAGCGGGTCAGTCCGCCTTGGCGGCCTTCTTGTTGGCGCCGGTGGCGAGCCGCGACTTCAGGCGCGCGGCCTTGTTCTTGTGGATCGTCCCCTTCCGGGCGGCGACGTCGAGCGAGGAGGCGGCCTTCGGCAGCATCTCCTTCGCCTTCTCGGGGGCCGCGGCGCGGGTCGCCTTGACCACGCGTCGGGTCTCGCTCTTCACCGCGCGGTTCCGCGCCTTCTGCTTGTCGTTCTGGGCGGCACGCTTCTTCGCCTGCTTCGTGTTGGCCATCGTTTCCTTTCGGGTCGGTCCCGGGTCTTCTTCCCTCCGCCCGGGCGGAGGATTATCGAGGGTTCAGCGGGAGTCGGAGCCGAGGGAGCGCAGCCGCTGGCGCGCGCTCTTGGCCTCGTCCGAGGTCGGGTACTCGTGGACGACGAACTGGAGCTGGACGATGGCCTGCGCCTTCTCCCCGAGCTCCAGGTGGGCGAGCCCCTTCCGCAGGTGCGCCGAGGAGGCCTTGTCGCTCTGCGGATACTCCTTCAGGAGCCGCTCGAGCGTGCCGAGCGCCTCGCGGTGCTTCTTCTGCGCCGTCCAGCACTCCGCCGCCCAGAAGAGGGCGTCGTCGGAGAGGTCGGTCCGGGGATACGTCTCGACGTACTCCTCGAAGCCCTGCCGCGCCAGCTCGAAGCGCCCGCGCTGGTAGTCGCCGAGCGCGGCGTTGTAGAGGTCGGCCGGACCGGCCCGTCCGGCCGGAGACTTCGTCGTTCCCGGCGCGGGGGCGGGGACGGCGGGGACCGCCGCGGGCCCACCGGGAATCACCAGGGTTCCCGGCGCGGGCGCCGTGGCGCTCGGAGTCGCGGCGTCCAGCTTCGCCTGGGTCTCGGCAAGCTGCTGCGAAAGCTGCGCGAGGCGGCGGTTCGAATCTTCCAGCTTGCCGGCGAGCGCCTGGAGCTCGCGCGTCAGCTCGTCGAACCGGGTCCCGGTCTCGGCGTTCGAGCGCAGGATCGTGGCGACCTGCTTCGTCAGGTTCTGGTTGAGCTTCTCGACCTCGTCCTTCGAGCTGGTCTGCTGGGAGAGCTTGTCGACCTGCTTCTCGACGTCGGTGACGTGCCTGTGGAGGCCCTCGATGTCGCTCCCGGAGACGCAGCCGCCCAGGACGGACGCGAAGAGGAGCGCCCCCGCGAGGGGGGCGCTCCGGCGGAGACGATCGACGCGGGGCGACGTCACTTCGCGGTCACGACGAAGTGGGCGCGCCGGTTCTGGGACCAGGCGTCCTCGGTCTGGCCCTCGACGAAGGGCCGCTCCTCGCCGTAGGAGAGCGTCGTGATCCGGCTCGCGTCGATGCCGAGCGAGACGAGGTAGTCGCGCGCAGCGTTCGCCCGCTTGTCGCCCAGAGCCATGTTGTACTTGTTGGAGCCCCGCTCGTCGCAGTGGCCCTCGACCTGGACCTTCACGGTGGGCCACTTCTTGAGCCACTCGGCGTTCGCGGCCATGGCGTCCCTCTGGTCGGCCCGGACGTCGTAGAGGTCGTAGTCGTAGAAGATGTCCTTGAGATAGCCCTTCTTGTTGAGCTCTTCGAGATCGGCCGGAAGCGATTCGGCGACCGGCTCGGCAACGGGTGCGGCGATCGGCTCCTCGACAGGGACGGGGACGGGGGTCGGCGTCGGTTCGACCTTTACTTCCGGGGCCGGAGCCGGGGCGGGCTTCTTCGTGCAGCAGCCCGCGGTTACGAGAAGGCCGGCGGCGAGAACCAGTCCCAGAGACCTGAACGGCTTCGTCATCACGGTGAACCTCCGATTGGGAAAAGGCGCGATGCCCTTTCAGTTGATCTCGATTCTAAGCGCTGCCGCCTGCCCGGACAACCCGGGCGGCCGCATCAGTCCATCGTCCGTTCCCAGACAGGATAGCCGTTGTTCCCGGCCTCCGTCAGGACTTTGAAACCGGAGCCGTCGACTCCGGCCGAGACGATCTGGGTCGACCGACCGCGCTGGAGCTCCCAGGCGATCCGGGAGCCGTCGGGAGACCAGGTGGGGTTCTCGTTCGTTCCGGGCCCGCTCGAGATCTGGAAGGTCCGCCCCGACGTCAGGTCGAGGACGCAGATCTGGAAGTCCCCCTCGTTCCGGCAGGCGTAGGCGAGCCGGCCGCCGTCGGGGGAGAAGGCGGGCTCGTCGCTCCAGTTGCCGGTGAGGGTCAGCTTCCGCACGTTCGCCCCCTCGAGGTCCATCAGGTAGATCTGGGGCGTCCCCTGCCGGTTCGACGTGAACGCGATCTCCCGGCCGTTCGGCGAGAAACGGGGGCTGGAGTCGATCGCCGAGGAGTTCGTCAGCCTCCGGTGGCCCGATCCGTCGAGGTTCACGACGAAGATCTCCGGGTTCCCGCGGACGCTCCCGGCGTAGGCGACCATCTTCCCGTCCGGAGAGAACGAGGGCGCGGAGTTCAGCTCCGTCGGGACCGGGATCTTGTTCCTCGTCCCTCCCGAAAGAGAGAACCAGTAGAGGCCGGGGGGGGTGCTCACGAACGACTGGTAGATGATCTTCGACCCGTCGTACGACCAGTCGGGCGCAATCGACAGCGAGCGGTGGAACGTCAGCCGCCGCTCGTTCTCGCCGTCCCAGTCCATCACGTAGATCTCCTTGCCGCGTCCGCCGTCCCGGTCGGAGACGAACGCGATCCGAGTCAGGAACGGCCCGGGACGCCCCGTGAACTGGCGGACGACGTCGTTCGCGATGGTGTGCGCCACGCGGCGGATCGAGACGCCCGCGGCCGAATACCGCTTGCCGAGGATCGAGCGGAGGGTTCGCAGGTCGATCAGCTGGGCCGTGACGACGACGTTCGTTCCCTCCGCCTGGATCTGCGTGTCGAGGAGGAACTGAGCGCCGGAGGCGATCCAGGCGTCCCCCTCTTCGCGCGTCGCCGGGGGCCGGAACCCCTTCGGGTGGAGTGCGGAATCGGCCAGGACGAACCAGGGAGAGCTCCCCAGGTCGCCCGTCAGGGCCGAGCGGAAGGGGGCGACCAGGTACTTCTCGACGACGTCGGAGGCCGGCGCCTTGGGGGACGGGATCGCGAGCGCGACCCGGCGTCCGCCCTCCTGCGAGAGGACGAGGGAAATGTCGGTCGGCTGCGCCGGCGGCGCGACCGTCGGGACCGGCTGCTGCCCGGCGACCGGGGCGAGGGCGGCGACGAGCACGAGGCCCGTGGCGAAGGAGAGGAGACGCATCGCGGACCTCCGGGGGGGCTTCACTGGAAGCGGATGTGGACCCCCAGCTGCTCGCCCCGGAACTCGGGCGGGAGCGGCGGGAGCGGGTTGGCGGAGTAGATGGCGCGCGCGGCCGCGCGGTCGTAGAACGCGAGGCCAGAGGAGGTCTCGACCTTCACGTCGGTGACCTGGCCGGAGCGCTGGATCCGGAACGTGACGACGCAGGCGGTCCCCTCGGCGACGTCCGGCTTCAGCCAGTTCGCACCGATGAGGGCCTGGATCTGCTCGGCGTAGTAGGAGAAGGGAAAGTCGGAGTCGAAGCCGGAGAGAGAGGCGCCGAAGCTCGAAAGCCCGGGGCTGCCGCTCCCGCCGAGCCCCCCGTTCCCCGCGGAGGGGAGCTCGACCGCCGAGTCGGTCGCGGCCGGCCGGGGCCCGGGGGCGGACGCGCGCGGCGCCGGCTTCGGCGCCTCCCCCTTCTTCGGCTTTCCGGGGAGCGGCAACGCCTCGGCGGACGGTGCCGGAGCCTCGTCGCGGATCTTCTCGATGACCCTCTTGGGGGGCGCCTCGGCCTGCGGACGGGCCGCGGGGCGTCCGGGCGGACCGGAGAGCCGCGCGAGGGCGCCGGGTGAGACGACCCGGACCGGGAGGGACATCAGCGGCGGAGTCGTCAGCTTCCGGGGCTGCGAGATGAGGACCAGGAAGACGACGAACGCCGCGTGCGCCGCGAGGGAGAGCGCCACCGCGAGGCCGTGCGGCGCGTCGGGCCGCCGGTTCCGTTCTTCCAGGACCTCCGAGACCGTCACGGGCCCTTCTCGCTCCGGAGCTCCGTGACCATCCCGAGGCTCTCGACCCCGAGACGGTTCAGGACGTCCATCGTCTCGACGACGACGCCGTACGGCAGGTTCCGATCGGCCTTGAGATAGACCGCCCGGTCTTTCCGGTTCTTCAGGATGAGGGTCAGCCTCTCGCGCAGCTGCTGCTTCGGAATCGGCGTCTCGTTGAGGTAGTAGACCTCTTTCCTCGTGATCGAGAGGATGAGGGGGTCCTCGGGAGTCTTCGGGAGGTTCTGGGAGACCGACTTCGGGAGCTTCACCTCGACGCCCTGGTGGAGGAGGGGCGCCGTCACCATGAAGATGATGAGCAGCACGAGCATCACGTCGACCAGGGGGGTGACGTTGATGTCGGAGTAGGCCTCGAGGTCGTCGTCGATCTTGACGGCCATCCGCGCTCCTTCCGGCGCCTCAGGTGAAGTGGCGCTCGGCCAGGTTGAGGAACTCGAGCGCGAAGTCCCGCATCTCCGAACGGATCACCTTCACGCGGCCGTTGAAGTAGTTGTAGGCGATGAGCGCCGGAACGGCCGCGACGAGGCCGGCGGCGGTGTTGACCAGGGCCTCGGCGATTCCGGGGGCCACGGTGACGATGGAGGTCGAGCCGGTGACGCCGATCTGCCGGAACGCTCCGAGGATCCCCCAGACCGTCCCGAAGAGCCCGATGAAGGGGGTGGCCGAGGCCGTCGTCGCGAGGAAGGGGAGCCTCCGGGTGAGCCGGTTCGATTCCACGCCGGCCGCCCGCTCGAGCGCCCGCTCGATGGCGGGGAGGCTCTTGACGAAGAGCCGGCCCGAATCGGAAGGTGCGACGTCCCGCCCGGCCTTGACCTGCGCGTCGAGCTCGGCGTAGCCGGCCCGGAAGAGGCCGACGAGGGGGCTCGACGGGTACTGGTCGCAGACGCCGAGGACGTCGGCGAACTTGCGGCTCTTCCGGAAGTGCGCCACGAACCGCCCGGAGTGGGCGTCGGCCCGTGAGAAACTCCAGAGCTTTCCGACGATGACCGCCCACGATCCGAAGGAGAAGAGGGCGAGGATCAGGAGCACGGCCTTGGCCGTCCACCCCGCCGCGAGGAACAGCTGAACGATGTTGGCGCCGCCGGTATCCGTCATGTCGCTCCTGCCCCGACCGGGCCGAAATCCGGGGCAAGGTAGCACGGAATCTCCAAGGGGGTCAAAGCGTTACGTGTGGATCGTCACGTTCGCGGCGGCCCTTCTCTGCCTGCCCGCGCGGTCCGCGGAGGTCCTCCCGCTGGAGAGCGTTCGGACCGGCATGAAGGGGCACGGCCTGACCGTCGTCCGGGGCCGCGACGTGGAGCGTTTCGAGGTGGAGGTCGTGGGCGTCGTCCGCAATGCGACCCCGGGCCGTTCCGTGATCGTCGTATCCCTCTCCGGCCTCGGGCTCGAGGAGACGGGGGTCGTGGCCGGCATGAGCGGCAGCCCGGTCTACCTGGACGGGAAGCTGGCCGGGGCGATCGCGTCCGGATGGGGATTCTCGAAGCGCGCCGTCGCCGGGGTGACGCCGATCGAGGCGATGCTCTCGATCGTTTCCCGGACGCCGGCGCGTCCGGCGACGGGGGCGGCATCCGGGCCCGCGGTCGCCGACCGCGCGGCGCAGCTGGCTCGCCTGGCGTCGACCTCCGGCGAGGACCGGCTCGCGGAGCTCCGCCGGGTGGCGATCGACGCGCTGCCGGCTTCGGTCGCCGGGCCGGGCGGCGCGGCTCTACTCTCCTTTCAGGCCTCGGGGCTGACGGCCTCGACCGTCGAGACGTTCCGCGACGTCTTCACCCGTCTCGGCGCGAGCGAGGCGAACCTCGCGCTCCTCGGCGCGGGCGCCGCGCCCCTCTCCGCCGCCGAGCGGCCCTCCTCGGCCCCTGGGCTCGTGCCGGGAGGAGCGGTCACCGCCTACCTCGTCCGCGGGGACCTGAGCCTCGGAGCGACGGGGACCGTGACGGAGGTCTTTCCGGACGGCCGGTTCGTCGCGTTCGGTCACCCGTTCCTGGGCTCGGGGGAGGTGGAGCTGCCCGCCGCGCCGGCCGAGATCGTCACCGTCGTCTCGTCCCTCTTCCAGTCGTTCAAGCTCGCGAACGGAGGGGAGGCCCTCTACCGGCTGACGAACGACCGCGATACCGGCGTCGGCGGCCGGATGGACCGGCCCGCGCGGACGGTGCCCGTCACGGTCCGGGTCGAGTCCGACGGCGGATCGGCGCGGGAGTTCCGGTTCGAATCGGTCGCGCACCCGAAGCTCCTCCCGACGCTCGCCGGCCTCGTCGCGGACGCCTCGATGACGGCCGCCGATCCGACCGCCCGCGAGAGAAGGCTCGCATTCCGCATCGCGCTCGACACGTCGGCCGGGGAGATCGCCTACGAGGACGTGGCGACGGGAGGACGAGCGAAGGAGGTCGCCGTCCTGACGACGGTCGCCCTCGCCGCGGCCGTCGCCGACAACGACCTCGAGGACCCGGGCGTTCGCGCCGTGAGGCTCCGCTTCACGAGCTCGTCCGACGAGCAGAGGCTGCGGCTCATCGAGGCGGCCCCGGTCACGAGGAAGGTCGCCCCGGGAGAGACGCTCTCTGTGGCGATCCGGCTCGCGGACCGCCGCGGAGCGGAGAGCGTCCGGATCGTCCGGCTTCGTATCCCCGAGGGAACGCGCGAGGGGAGGGCGACGCTGGTCGTCGCCGACGGAAGCAACGCCACCGCGCTGCGGATGCAGCTCGACCCCTCCGAGCCGCGGACCCTGCCGCAGCTCGCGTCCTTCGTCTCCCGGATCGTCCCGGGGAACCGTCTCTTCGCCGGCCTCGTCGTCGCCACCCGCGGGGCGGCGACCCGGACCGAGACGATCGAAGCCTTGCCGCCGACGGCTCTCGCGCTCCTCGCAGGCGCCCGGGAGCAGGGCGAGACCGGGATCGCCGACGTCGAAGCCCGGCTCGTCGCCGAAGAGATCGTCCCCTTCGACCGCCCCGTCTCGGGCGCCGTCCGCATCGACGTCGACGTCGAGCGGCCCCGCTCGCGAGGAACCCGATGAACCTGATCTCGATACGAGCTCTCGCCGCGGGCCTCGCGCTCGCCCTCGTCCTCCCGCCGTCGCCGGCGCTTCTCGCCGCGACGCGCCTCTCGACGTTCGGGTCGGCCCGCGACTTCCTCGCCGGCGACCTCGACGGAACGACGCTGACGTCGGAAGAGCGCCTGACGCTCGGCCCCGTCTTCTCGTCGCCGGCGTGGCCGGAAGATGCCGCGGGAGCCGTCGTCTTCGCCGCGGCGTCGGACGCCTCGGGCCGCGTCTACGTGGCGACGGGGGGTGGGCTCGGGCGGCTCTTCGTCTCCGAGCCGGACGGCTCCGTGCGCCTCCTCTTCGAGGCGGACGCGCCGAACGTCACCGCCGTCGCCGTCGGGCCGCGAGGCGAGGTCGTCTGCGGAACCTCGCCGGGCGGCCGGCTCTGGCGCGTCGACCCGAAGGCGAAGGACCCGGCGAAGGCCGGCTCGCCCGCAGGCGAGACCGGTGAGGCCGCGATCTGGGCGCTGGCGATCGGGACGAACGGGACCGTCTGGGCCGGCACGGGTTCGAAAGGACGGATCTGGAAGTCGGGCGCCGACGGGAAGGCGTCCCTTCACGCCGAGATCGAGGACACGCACGTCCGCTCGCTCCTCCTGCGCGCCGACGGGTCGCTCGTGGCGGGGACCAGCGATCGCGGCCTCGTCGTCGCCGTCGCCCCCGACGGCACGGTGCGCACGCTCCACGACTTCGGCAGGCCCGAGGTCGTCGCCCTCGCGCCGGCGCCGGAGGGAGGGCTTTTCGCGGTGGCGACGTCGGTGGCGGTTCCGACGCTCGCCCAGCAGAGGAGCGAGCCCCGGCAGACGCCCGCCCCGTCCGGCGCCGCGCCCGCGCCGACGCCGGGAGCCGTGCCGGAGCCGGTCCCGCAGGGAAGCGTCTCGGTCACCTCGACGACCTCTCCGGCGCGGCAACCAGCCGGAGCACCCTCCGGGCGGGAGGGGAACGCGGAGGTCGTCCTCGTCGCCGCGGACGGGTTCGTCGAGCCGGCCTGGATCCTTCCCGAGGAGACGGTCTACGGGGCCCGCTGGGACGAGGGGCGCGGCGCGCTCCTCCTCGCGACGGGGCCGAAGGGACGCGTCTACGCGCTGAAGGGGCGCCAGCTGCGCCTCGAGGCGCAGGCCGGCGAGCGACAGGTCGTCTCCTCTCCCGCCGTTCCGGGAGGGTTCGCGATCGTGGCGTCGAACTCTCCGGCCGTCCTCCGTCCGGCGGGCGCGAATGCGGCCGGGCACGGGACGTACGTCTCCGCGGTGCGCGACGCAGGGCGCCTCGCGCGATTCGGGGCGATCCGGCTCGAGGGGGCGGTGCCGAAGGGCGCCTCGGCCGCCCTCTCGGTTCGCTCCGGGAACAGCGACACGCCCGACGGCACCTGGTCGGGCTGGGTCCGGGCCGGGAGCGCGGGAGAAGCCGCGGTGCCGACGGCTCGCTACTTCCAGTGGCGCGTCGAGCTCGCGGCCTCGCCGCGCGGCGAGGCTCCCGTCCTCGAGCGGGTGGAGACCTCCTGGTCCGAGCGAAACGCCCGGCCGATCGTCGAGAACGTCTCGGTCCTCGAGCCGGGAGCGGTCTTCGCCCGATCGGGCGCCGCCTCCGGGCCGGCGGTCCTGTCCGTGACGAACCCCGACGAGAACGGCGCGTTCGCCGGCCTCGAGCCCGAGAAGCCGGCGGAAACGCCGGGCAAGAAGCTCTTTCGAAAGGGCTTCCGGACCGTCACCTGGAAGGGGACCGACCCGAACGGAGACGCGCTTCGCTACGACCTCGAAGTCCGCAGGGAGGGCTCCGCGACCTGGTTCCCGATCCGCAGGGACCTCGAGGACGCCTTCTTCTCGTTCGACACGGCCCCGCTTCCGGACGGCCGATACCGATTCCGCGTCACCGCCTCGGACCACGCGGCGAACGCCGACGGGGAGGCGCTTCGGGCGAGCGAGGAGAGCGACGTCGCGCTCGTCGACGGCACCCCGCCGTCGCTCGTCCGGACCCTGGCCCGGCTGGAGGGCGACCGCGTCGTCTTCCGGGTGAAGGCGACCGACGCGCTGTCCCCGATCGTCCGCGCGGAAGGGACGGTCTCCGCCGACAGGTGGCGCGCTCTCTCTCCGGCGGACGGGACTCTCGACGGCCGGGAGGAAGAACTGACGCTCTCGGTGCCGAAGACCGACGGCCCGGCGTTCCTCGCCATCCGCGTCGTCGACGCGGCCGGGAACGGCGCGTCGATCTCCATGGAGTACCCGGAGGAGGTTCGATGAAGCGCTGGATCGTCCCCGTCCTTCTCTTCCTGTCCGGCTGCGGAGGCCCGGTCGGCAAGGACCAGAGTCTCGTCCTGCACCGGCGCCTCGAAGGAGAGCCGCAGACCCTGAACGCGCTCACGGCCACGTCGGACCCGGAGAACGTGGTGATCGCGCTCCTCCAGAGGAACCTCCTGGACTACGACGAGGACCTCGACCTCGTTCCCGGGCTCGCCGAGTCGGTGGAGGCGGATGAGAGCCGCCTCGTCTACACGGTCCGCCTCCGGGCCGGGGCCCGATGGGAGGACGGGACTCCCGTCTCGGCCGAGGACGTGAAGGTGACGCTCGAGGCGCTCCTCGATCCGAAGACCCCGGCGCTCTACCGCCGGAGCCTCTTCGCCGACCTCGAGAAGGTGGACGTAGTGGATTCCCGGACGGCCCGCGCGACGTTCCGGAAGGCCTACACGGCCCAGCGCGATGCCTTCAACCTCCCGCTCCTGCCGGCCCACGTCTACCGCGGGACGAACGTGGCGACGAACCCGGCGAACCGCCGGCCGCTCGCGACGGGTCCGTTCCGGCTCGCCTCGTGGGAAGGTCCGACGATCCGCCTCGTGCGGAACACGCAGTACTTCGGGACGGCCCCCGCGTACGAGCAGGTCGTTCTCCGGGTCGTCCCGGAGTCGTCCTCGGCTTTCCAGGGCCTCCTGGCGGGGGCGCTCGACGAGACCCGCCTGAACGCCGCGCAGCGTCCCGAGGCCGCGAAGGCGGGGACGATCCGCGAGAAGGTCTACGACGAGATCGCCTACACCTATCTCGCCTGGAACAACCGCCTTCCCCAGTTCTCCGACGCGCGCGTCCGCCGGGCGCTGACGATGCTCCTCGACCGCGAGGCGATCGCCCGCGAGCTCTACGGCGGGCTCGCGAAACCGGCCAACGGACCGCTCCCTCCCGGCCTCTGGCCGCACGACGCGACGCTCCGGCCTCTCCCGCACGACCCGGCCGCCGCCGCCGCCCTCCTGGACGAGGCCGGCTGGAAGAGGGGGAAGGACGGCGTCCGCGCGAGAGGGAGGGACCGGCTCGCGTTCTCGCTCGTCTTCGGCGGGGCGAGCGACCGGCAGCGACAGATCATGGAGCTGGCGCAGCGCGCCTACGGGGAGGCGGGAATCGCGGTGCGCCTCTCGCCGATGGAGTGGGGCGCGTTCGTCGAGAAAGTCGACACGGGCGACTACGAGGCCTGCTCGCTCTCCCTGAACCTCGACCCGAACCCCGACCTGCGGCCCAACTGGCACTCCTCGCAGGTGCCGCCCAGCGGCATGAATCACGCGTTCTACCGGAACCCGCGGGCCGACGCGCTCATGGACGAGATCGCCGGGACGTTCGACAGGGAGAAGGCGCGCGCTCTCTACGCGGAGCTGCAGCGGGTGATCGCCGAGGACCAGCCGTTCACGTTCCTGCACACGGTCTCGGTCGCCTGGGGCGTGCGGGACCGGATCGAGAACGTGACGAGCTCACCGATCGGCCTCTGGCTCTTCTGGCCGGGGGGAGCCGCGTGGCAGCCGGCGCGCGGGTCGAAGCCGATCTGACGGACGCCCGGACCGCCGCCGCGTAACATCCTCGTCCGTGACCCGGTTCCTGGCGAGGCGCGCCCTCGGCGCGGTCGGGACGCTCTTCGGCGTGCTCGTCGCGGTCTTCCTCCTCCTCTCGGCGGCTCCCGGCGACCCGGCCCGCCTCGCGGCCGGAGGGGTCCCGGGGCGACGCCCGGCCTCCGAGGAGGCGCTGGAGGCGTTCCGCGCGGTGCACGGGCTCGATCGTCCCCTTGCCGTCCGCCTCGGCTCCTGGATCGGATCGGCCGTCCGGCTCGACCTCGGACGCTCCTTCCGTGACGGACGGAAGGTGACGGAGCGGATCGGCGAGACTCTTCCGACGACGCTCTCTGTGAACGGCGTCGCCCTCCTTCTCGCCGCCTTCATCGGCGTGCCGCTCGGCCTCGCGGCCGGGCGCCGGCCCGGGGGACGGGCCGACCGGGTCTCGGGGCTCCTCCTCGACGCCCTCTTCTCCCTCCCGAGCTTCGCTCTCGGCCTCCTCCTCCTCCTCGTCTTCGCCGTGAGACTCCGGTGGGTCCCCGTCTTCGCGGAGCCCTCCGGCGGAGTCGCGGGCCTCGCGCTCCCCGCCCTCACGCTCGCGCTCGTCGCCCTCGCCCCGATCGCCCGCGTCGTGCGGGAGAGCGTCCGGGCGGCGCTCGGATCGCCCTCGGCCGTCGCGGGCCGTGCGCGCGGGGAATCGCCCCATGAGGAGACGCTCCGCGCGCTCCGCCGTTCCGCGCCGGCGTTCGCGGGGCTCCTCGCGGCGCTCGTGCCGCAGCTCGTCGCCGGCTCCGTCCTGGTGGAGAGGGTCTTCGCCGTACCGGGCACCGGCCAGCTCCTCGCCGATTCGGTCTTCGCCCGCGACCTCCCGACGGTCCTCGGCCTGACGCTCGCGTCCGGCGTCGCCGTCGTCGTCGCGACGCTCGGGGCGGACGCGCTCGCGGCCCTCGCGGACCCGCGCATCGTCGACGCGGAGGAGTCGTGAGGGGCGCGCGCGTCCGAGTCCGCCTCCTCGTCCTCGCGCTCTTCCCGGCGATCGCGTTCCTGGCCCCGCTCCTCGCCCGGGATCGACCCGTCGACGCGCCGCTCGCTCTCCGAATCCTGACGCCCGTCCCGTTCGACCCCGACGCGGCCGACCTCGCGGCCCGCCTGCGCCCCCCGGACGGAACGCACCTCCTCGGCACCGACGACCTCGGGAGAGACGTCCTGTCGCGCCTCCTCCACGGGGCGAGGGTCTCCGTCCTCGTCGGCCTCGCCGCGGCCGCCCTCGCGTTCGCCGTGGGGACCCTCCTCGGCGCCGCGGCGGGGACTCTCGGAGCGCCCGTCGATCGGGCGGTCCTCCTCGTGACCGGCGTCGTCCAGGCGTTCCCGGCGCTCGTCCTCGTGGCGGCCGGGGCGGCGCTCGTCCCGCCGTCGCGATGGACGGCAGCGCTCCTGATCGCACTGACGGCCTGGCCGGAGGCGGCCCGACTCGTCCGGGCCGAAGCTCTCCGTCTCTCCTCCTCGCCGTACGTCGAGGCGGCCCGCGCGGCGGGCGCCGGTCCCGTCCGGGTCGTCGTCCGTCACGTCCTCCCCGGAGCGATCGCCCCCGCCCTCGCGACGCTGCCGTACATCGTCGGCGGGGCCGTCCTCCTCGAGGCGTCGCTCTCCTTCCTCGGTCTCGGCGTGCCGCCCCCTTCGGCCTCCTGGGGCCGGGCCCTCGCCGACGCGCGGGAGAGCCTGACGAGCGCCTGGTGGTGCGTCGTCCCGCCCGCCGTCGCGCTCTTCCTGCTCGTCCTCTCGGCGCGAAAGGCCGGAGAGGCGCTGACTGAAAGCCGCTAGAATCCGCGCTCCGATGCGAATCGCCGTCTATCCGGGCTCGTTCGACCCGATGACGAACGGGCACGTCGACCTGGTCCGCCGGGGCTGCCACATCTTCGACCGCGTCCTCGTCGCCGTCCTCTGTAACACGGAGAAGGCCCCGCTCTTCACCGTCGAGGAGCGCGTGCAGATGACGCGGGACGTCTTCCGGCGCGAGCCGAAGGTGAAGGTGAAGGCGTTCTCCGGCCTCCTCGTCGATTTCCTCCGCGCGGAGAAGACGAACATCGTCCTCCGCGGCCTGCGGGTCGTCTCCGATTTCGAGTACGAGTTCCAGATGGCGCTCATGAACCGGCGGCTCGACCCGGAGGTGGAGACGGTCTTCCTGACACCGAAGGAGGAGCTCTCGTATCTCTCGAGTCGCCTCGTCAAGGAGGTCCACCGGCTCGGGGGCAACGTCTCGGAGCTCGTCCCGTCCCTCGTCTACCGGGCGCTCCAGAAGAAGCTGCCAAACGGCAAGGGAGGCTGAGGCCTCAGCTTTCCGCGAAGGCGGTGAGAGTCGAGCGGATCGGCTCGGGCGCGGAGATCGTCCGGCCGGTGGCGGCGTCGACGAAGACGTGCACGGTCTCCCCCTCGACGGCGATCCGGCCGTCCGGGAGGAGGACCCGATAGGTGAAGGTGCAGCCACGGCTTCGGACGGCGGCGAGGCGGGTCGCGACCCGGACGACGTCGCCGTAGCGGGCCGGCAGGCGGAAACGCGCCGAGAGGTCGACGACGACGATCTGCACCCCCTCGGCCTCCATCTTCGGATAGGGGTAGCCGGCCGCCTCGCAGTACTCCGTCCGCCCGACCTCGAACCAGACGACGTACGAGCCGTGGTAGACGACACGCTGCGCGTCGGTCTCGGCGTAGCGGACCTTCACCCCGGTCTCGACCCAGCGTTCTTCGCTCACGCTTCGTAGACTACCCGAGCGTGTCGTCTCCCTTCGTCCTCCTGCGGGGCCCCGGGTGGAAGCTCCCGGAGCCGCTCGAGCTCCGCGAGCCGCTCGAGGTCCTCGAGGTGGAGGCGGACCGCCCCGAGGACTTGCCCGGTCTCCTCGATCGCCTCGACGCGGTGGCGCGGTCGGGCCGCCCGGAGCTCCTCGCGGCCGGCTTCCTGACCTACGAGGCCGGCGTCGCGCTCGAGGGGTCGGCGGTCCACTTCCGTCCTCCGCCGACGCCTCTCGCCTGGTTCGGCCTCTTCGAATTCCGGAAGGCGGCCGATTCCGGCCCTCCGAGCACGGCCCGGCCCGACGGGCGCGGGTCCGAAGGACCGTTCGGTCTTTGGCCCGGTATGACGCGCGAGGAGTGGTCCGCCGCCGTGTCCGCGATCCGCGCCGGGATCGCGCGAGGCGACGTCTACCAGGCGAACCTGACCCGTCGCGTCGTCCGGGAGCTCCCCGTGCCGGCACGTCGCCTCGCAGACCTCCTCTACGCGGACAACGCGGTGCCCTACGCCATCCTCGTCGACACGGGCTCGGCCGCCGTCGTCTCGAACTCGCCCGAGCTCTTCCTCGAGGTGGACCTCGCCACCGGTCGCGTCGCCTCGGCCCCGATCAAGGGAACCGTCGCGAGGACGGCCGGAGGCTCGGAGGAGGCGGCCCGCGCCCTGCTCGTCTCGTCGGAGAAGGACGCCGCGGAGCACCTGATGATCGTCGACCTCGTCCGCAACGACCTCGGCCGGGTCTGCACGCCGGGGAGCGTCCACGTCCCGGCGCTCCGGAGCGTGAAGAGCTATCGCCACCTGCACCACCTCGAGTCGACGGTCGCGGGGACGCTCGCGCCGGGGACGGCGCTCTCCGACCTCCTCCTCGCGACGCTCCCGGCCGGGTCGATCACGGGGGCGCCGAAGCGGTCGGCCCTCGGATTCATCCGCAGGCTCGAGCCCGCGCCCCGGGGGCCCTACACCGGCGCCGCCGGTTTCGTCCGCGGAGACGGGACCGCGGTCCTGAACGTGGCGATCCGGACGGCGATCGTCTCGGGGCGGGCGGTCGCCTACCATGCGGGGGGAGGGATCGTCTGGGACTCGGACCCGCGGCACGAGTGGGAGGAGTCCGAGACGAAGTCCCGAGAGTTCTTCCGGGCGCTCGCCGCGGCGGCGGGCGAGAGCGAGGTGAGATGAGCCCCGACCCGATCCCCTACGACGCGCCCGTCGTCGAGCGCGGCTTCGGCTTCTTCGAGACGCTCCTCCTCGTCGGCCGGCGCGCCGTCCTCTGGGACGCGCATCTGCGCCGGCTGCTCGCGACGCTCGAGGCGCTCGAGCTTCCGGCCCCCTCCGGCGACGCGGTCGAGTCGGCGGCCCGCGCCGCTCTCGGCGGAATCTCCGACGGGGACGACGAGCGCTCCCTGCGCCTCTCCTGGATCGCGATCGGTCACGACGTCGAGGAAACGGCCTCCTGGCGCCTCGACGCGTCGGTCCGGGCGATCCCGCCGAACACCCTCGCGCGAAGGAAGGGCTCGCGGGCTCTGACCGCGCCCGAGCGGTTCCGGCGCGACTCGTCCGGCTTCAAGTCGACGAGCTACTTCGGCGCCGTCGCGGCCCTCCGGCACGCGCGGAAGGCGGGCTGCGACGAGGCGCTCTTCCGGGACGGCGATGCCTTCGTCGAGGGGAGCTCGACGGCGCTCGTCGCGTGGAACGGAGGGCGCCTCGCCGGGCTCGGTCCGGGCGGCCTCCCCTCGGTCACGGCCGAGGCGTTCCTCGAAGGAGCGGGAGAGCGTCGGGGCCTCGGCCGGGGAGAGCTCCTCGCGGGGAGCTTCCTCCTCGGCTCGCTCACGACCGCGGCGCCGCTCCTCTCCCTCGACGGCGAGGAGTGCGCCCGGCCTCCCGCGATGCTCCGGGCGATCGAGGCGTTCCGGGAGAGGCTCCGGACCGACGCCGCATTGCAGAAATCGCTCTAGACTGTCGGGAAGAGAGGCACGGTATGGCCAGGAAGAAAGCGAGCGCGAACCCCGCCCCGTCCCGAGTCGTCCTCTTCACCGGGTTCCCGGGCTTCATCGGCGCGCGGCTCATTCCGCGCCTCCTCGAGCTCGAGCCCGACACCCTCTTCCACTGTCTCGTACAGGAGAAGTTCCTCGACCTCGCGCGCTCGTCCGTCGCCCGGCTGGCCGAGGCGCACCCGGGGACGGCGGGGCGAATCGAGCTCGTCGTCGGGGACATCACGGCGCCGGGCCTCGGGATCGGGGAGACGGAGGCCCGCGTCCTCCACCGCAAGCTGACCGGCTGCTACCACCTCGCGGCCGTCTACGACCTCGCGGTCCCGCGCGAGGTCGGGATGCGGATCAACGTGGAAGGGACGCGGAACGTCCTCGCGTTCCTCGAGGAGTGTCCGCACCTGCGGCGGTTCGACTACGTCTCCACCGCCTACGTCTCCGGGACGGCCGTCGGGCTCTTCCGCGAGACGGACCTCGACGTGGGCCAGTCGTTCAAGAACTACTACGAGGAGACGAAGTTCCTCGCCGAGGAGGCGGTGCGGGGGAGCGCCCTTCCGACCGCGACCTACCGCCCCGCGATCGTCGTCGGCGACTCGCGGACCGGCGAGACGGCGAAGTTCGACGGCCCTTACTTCGCCCTGAACGCGATGCGCCAGCTCCCGTCGCCCGGCGTCTTCGTGAAGGTGGGAACGGGAACGAACCCCGTGAACCTCGTCCCGGTCGACTTCGTCCTCGAGGCGATCGCCCGCCTCTCGACGTGGGAGGGGTCGATCGGGAAGACCTACCACCTCACCGACCCCCGCCCGCTTTCCGCGTTCGAGATCGAGGAGCTCTTCGCGAAGGCGCTCGGCAAGCAGTTCGTCTACGTGCCCGTCCCGGCCGTGATCGCGAAGCTCCTCTTCTCGCCGAAGCCGATCCAGGACTGGTTCGGGATGCCGGCCGTCACCGTCGAGTACTTCGACCACCCGGCCCGCTACGACTCCTCCCAGGCCGCGGCGGACCTCGCGCCGTTCGGCGTCTCCTGTCCGCCGTTCACCGACTACGTGCAGAACCTCGTCGCCTTCTACCGCAGGCACGTCGAGAAGATCACCCGGGGGGCGATGATTTGAAGCGGTTCTCCCCGCCGGCCGGGCCGATCATCGACGGGCTCGACGTCGAGACGGGGAGGACGTTCGTCACGCGGAACCCGGCCACGGGAGCCCCGCTCGCCGAGGTGATGCGCGCGGGTCCCGGGGAGATCGACGCCGCCGTCGCCGCGGCGCGGAAGGCCTTCCTCCACTGGGGAGGGCGGAGCCCGCGCGAGCGGCGGAAGCACCTCGAGGCCCTCCTCGAGGCCGTGCGCCGCTCGCACGACGAGCTGGCGCGCCTCGTGTCGACCGAGCAGGGGAAGCCGGTCGCCGAGGCGCGCGCGCTCGACCTGGTGCCCGCCGCCGACGCGCTGCGGTACCTCGCCCGTCACGCGGAGGAGCTCCTCGCGGAGAGGCCGGTCGACTACGAACAGCTCCTCTTCGCCCACAAGGCGGCGTCCGACCGCTACGAGCCGCTCGGCGTCATCGCGGTGATCACGCCGTGGAACTTCCCGTTCGCGATCCCGATGGTGGAGGTCGCGGCCTGCCTCGCCGCCGGCAACACCGTCGTCCTCAAGCCCGCCTCGGCCACGCCCCGGACGGGACTGGCGATCGGCGAGCTCTGCCGGATGGCGGGTCTGCCGCCGGGGGTCGTCAACGTCGTCCCGGCGGCCGGCGCCGACGCCGACCGGTTGCTCGAGCACCCCGGCGTCGCGAAGATCCTCTTCACCGGCTCCGTCGAGACCGGACGGCACGTGATGCGCGAGGCCGCCGGGAACGTCACTCCGTTCGTCCTCGAGCTGGGCGGGAAGGACGCGGCCGTCGTCGCGGCCGACGCCGACCTCGAGCGGACGGCGAGCGGGCTCGTCTGGGGCGCCTTCGCGAACGCCGGGCAGGCGTGCGGCTCGATCGAGCGCGTCTACGCCGTCCGGGAGGTCGCGGACGAGCTCGTCTCTCGGGTCGTCGAGAAGACGAGGCGACTCCGGCAGGGGGACCCTCTCGCGGCGGCCACGGACCTCGGGCCGATGACGACCGCCGAGCAGAGGGACCTCGTCGACGCCCACGTGCGCGAGGCCGTCGCGCAGGGGGCCCGGGCGCTCACGGGGGGCGAGCGCCCGGCCGCGAAGGGGAACTGGTTCCCGCCGACGGTGCTGGTCGACGTCCACCACGGCATGCGCGTGATGACCGAGGAGACGTTCGGGCCGGTCCTGCCGATCGCGGTCGTCGACACGCTCGACGAGGCGATCGCCCTCGCGAACGACTCGGAGTTCGCTCTCACGGCCTCCGGCTGGACGCGGTCGACGCGGACGGCGCGGAAGCTCGTCGAGGAGCTCCGCGCCGGGACGGTGACGATCAACGACCACCTCTTCTCGTTCGGGGAGCCGACGGCCTCCTGGGGGGGCCTCGGGAAGTCGGGGATCGGGCGGAGCCACGGCGTCCACGGCCTCCGGGAGCTCGTGAACGTCAAGCACGTCAGCGTCGACCTCGACTCCTCGCCGTCGGCTCCCTGGTGGTATCCGTACGACGGCGCCTTCCAGCAGTTCATGCGGAAGGCGTTCGGCGTCCTCTACGCGCGCGACGCGCGGACGAAGGTCGCCGACGGCCTCGGCCTCCTCGCGAGCGGCCGGTTCTTCGGCTACGTGAAGGTCTCCACGATCGCGTCGAACCTCGGGAAGGTCCTCTGACGGATCGCGCCGGGGCGCCGGCTCCCTAGAATCGTCCCGTGGGAGCTCCGCCCGACCTGTCCGACTATCCCGACCAGCCCGGGATCTACCTCTACCGCGACGCGAAGGGGAAGATCCTCTACGTCGGCAAGGCGCGATCGATCCGGAAGCGCCTGGCGTCGTACTTCGCGGCCGGGCCGAAGCACCCGAAGACCGAGGCGCTCCTCGCGGAGTTCGAGACGATCGACACGGTCGTCGCGAACACCGAGAGCGAGGCGCTCGCGCTCGAGAACGCGTTCATCAAGAAGCACAAGCCCCGCTACAACATCCTGCTGCGGGACGACAAGACCTACCCGTACATCAAGGTGACGACGGGGGAGGAGTGGCCGCGCGCCCACGTCACGCGCCGCGTCCTGAAGGACGGGCACAGCTACTTCGGGCCGTTCCTGCCGGCGCGCACCTGCCGCGGGGCGATGAAGATGGTGCAGCGGATGTTCCAGGTCCGCACCTGCCGCATCGAGATCGACGGCACGCTTCCGCGCCCCTGCCTCTACCACGACATGCACGCCTGCCTCGGGCCGTGCGTCGCGGGCCTGACGACGAAGGCGGCCTACGACGACGCCGTCCGGGACGTCGTCCTCTTCCTCTCGGGGCGGAACGAGGAGCTGACGCCGCGCCTCGCCGCGAAGATGGACGCCGCGGCCGAGGCGGAGCAATACGAGATGGCCGCCGCCTACCGGGACTGCCTCCGGACGGTGGAGGAGCTGGCGCAGAAGCAGCGCGTCCAGTCTCTCGCCGGGGAGGACGTCGACGTGTTCGGGGACTTCGCCGACGGCGGGAACGTCGCGGTCTCCGTCCTCCACGTCCGCGGCGGGGCGATCCTCGACTCGAGGGAGCTCTTCTGGGAGAGGCTCGGAGAGGTCGACCCGGAGGAGTTCTGGGTCGCGCTCCTCTCGCAGTACTACGACGCGACGACGTTCCTGCCGCGGGAGGTCCACCTCCCTCTCGAGGTCGCGGAGGAAGCGCTCGAGACGCTCGAGACCTGGCTGTCGGACCGGCGCGGGACGAAGGTGGCGATCCGGACCCCGAAGCGCGGCGCCGCGTTCGACCGCGTGAGGATCGCCCGGGACAACGCGCGGACGAGCCACGTGAGGCGCTTCAGGACGCTTCGGGAGGCCGGGGAGAAGGCGACGCTCGCGCTCGCGAAGGCGCTCGACCTCGATCGTCGCCCGTCCCGCATCGAGTGCTTCGACATCTCCCACTTCCAGGGGAGCGACACGTATGCGTCCTGCGTCGTCTTCGTCGACGGGGCGGCGGCGAAGGACGAGTACCGGGCGTTCCGGATCGAGCGGCCGGTGCCGGACGACTTCGCGTCGATCGCCGAGGCCGTGACCCGGCGCTACGAACGGCGGCGCGCCGAGGGCGAGCCGCTCCCCGACCTGCTCGTCATCGACGGTGGAAAGGGCCAGCTCTCGGCGGCCCTCGCGGCGCTCGACCGGGTCGGGATCGAGCTCCCCGCCGTCGGCCTCGCGAAGCGGGAGGAGGAGATCTTCGTCCCGGGCCGCTCCCTCCCCATCACGCTGCCCCGGCGGAACGCCGGCCTGAAGCTTCTCCAGCGGGCCCGGGACGAGGCCCACCGGTTCGGGCTCGGGCATCACCGGCGCGCCCGCTCCCGCCGGACGCTCCGGAGCCCGCTCCTCGCCGTCCCCGGGCTCGGTCCGGCGTCGGTGAAGAGGCTCCTCTCGGTCTTCGGGAACGGCGAGGACGTCCTCGCCGCCTCCCCGGAGGCCCTCGCCGCGGCCGCCGGAAAGGCGGTGGCCGCCCGCATCGAGCGGTTCCGCGCGTCGTCCGGCGGCGACCGCCGTTAGAATCGCCGGAACATGGACACGCCGAAGCCCGGAACCGGCTCGCTCTCGGGCGGCACGCTCGAGAAGACGGAGCTCGCCGAGGTCCTCCGGAACGCCTACGTCTCGCGCAAGCACCTGCAGGTCCTCGTCTCGCACCGCGGCGAGGAGAGGAGCTTCTGGTTCCGCAAGGGCCGGCTCGTCTCGGCGTCCTCGAACCGCGAGGCGCAGCACGTCGGCGACCTCCTTCGCACGTTCGGCCTCGCGAGCGAGTCGGTCCTCTTCTCGGCCTTCGAGCGGGCGCTCGCGGAGCCCGGCCGCGGTCTGGCGAGCGCCTTGCGCGAGGCCGGCGCCGTCGCCCCCTACGTCGCCGACGCATGCGTTCGCGCGCTCGCCGAGATGGTCCTCTACTCGACGTTCCAGTGGAGCGCCGGGACGTTCAGCGTCGTGCCACTCGAGTCGGCGCCCGACCTCCCCGTCGCCTTCGACCAGTCGACGGCGAGCCTCGTCCTCGAGGGGCTCCGCCGACGTCCGCCCGTCGCGGGGGTCCCCGCACGGGTCGATCCGCAGGCGAAGCTCGTCCTCTCGCCGGACCTCCTCCTTCGGTACCAGTGCGGCGTCGTCACGGCGGAGGAGGCGGAGGCCCTCGACGCCGTCGACGGGACGAAGAGGGCCGCCGACGTCTGCCTCGATCTCCGGGTCGTCGAGCGGCTGATGTCCGTCGGGATCGTGTCGACCGTCGACCGAAAGAAGCCGGCCGACGAGCACGCTCCGACCGGCTTCCAGAGCCTGAACCTGGAGGTGGCCGGGACGCCGCCGGGCCCGCGCCTCGCGGAGGCCCTCGAGCAGCAGTCGAGGACGGTCTGGAACGCCTACCGCCGCCTCGACTGGACGAGCGCCTACGAGCTGCTCGGGGTCGCCGAGGACGCCGCCGACCCGGACCTTCGCCGGGCGGTCCACGAACGCGCGCGGCTCTTTCATCCCGACAACGCCCTCCGGTCGACCCTCGCCGACGCCGCAGAGGCGCTCGAGGCGCTCTTCGCGAAGGTCCGGGAAGCCGACCGGTCGTTCGCGAGCCCGGCGTCGCGGCAGCAGTACGACCGGGTCCGTGCGAGCGGGGGTATGGCGGCGCCGGTGCAGTACGGCGAGCCGACCCGCGAGGTGCAGAAGCAGGTCGCCAAGGCGAACTACCAGCGGGCGCGGACCCTGATCGAGATGGAGGACTACTTCCCGGCCTACGAGATGCTCCGGCAGGCGGTCGAGTTCGACCCCGAGAGGCCGGAGTACTGGACGCTCCTCGCGAAGGTCCAGGCCCGGAACCCGAAGTGGATCCGTCAGGCCACGGAGACGCTTCGCCGGGCAACGGAGCACCTCCCCGACTCCGTCGAGGTCTGGCTGGCCTATGCCGACGCGCTCGGCGCCGAGCGGAACGAGACGGGCCGGGTCAAGGCGCTCAAGGAAGTCCTCAAGCTCGACCCGACGAACCGCAAGGCGTCGAAGGCCCTCGCGGAGATCGCGGCGACGAAGCCTCGCTGAGCGCCCCTCCCGGGCGCTATCCTCCCGCGGTGGTCGAGGCGATCGCGCACTTCGGGACGGGTCTGGGTCTCGCGGCGGGGGCGGGCCTGAACGCCTACGCCGTGCTCCTCGTCTACGGCGGGATCGCCCGCCTCTTCCCGGAGGACTTCCCGGGGGCGATCGCCCGGTTCCTCTCGGAGCCCGCGACGCTGTCGGTCCTCCTCGCGCTCTACGTCCTCGAGTTCTTCGCCGACAAGATCCCGGGCCTCGACCACGTCTGGGACATCGTCCACACGGTCGTCCGTCCGGTGGCCGGGGCCCTTCTCGCGGTCGCCGCGGTCGCCCCGGGCGCCGAGACGTCGATGACGGTCCTGGCCGGAGGGGGAGGCGGCGTGATCGCGCTCGCCGCCCACGTCGTCAAGGGCACCGTGCGTCTCACCTCTACCGCGCTGACGGCCGGCGTCGCCAACTTCGCCCTCTCCCTCGCGGAAGACGTTCTGGCGGTGCTGCAGGCGATCGTGTCGGTGTTCCTCCCGCTCGTCGCGCTCGTCCTCGCGGTGGCCGTCGGAGGGCTGTTCCTCCTCTGCGTGCCGAAACTGGCGAAAGGGGTCAACCTCTTCACCTCTCGTCGCCGGCCCCGCGCGGAGACGTGACGCCTCGCGGCGTTGGCGTATCCTCGTCGCCGACCCGGGCCGGACGGGCGATCGCCGCTCGGACGGTTCGCCGTACGAGGGGAGGAAAGTCCGGACTCCAGCGAGCAGCGTGCCGGGGAAATCCCGGTCGGGGCGACCCGAAGGAAAGTGGCACAGAGAACAGACCGCCTCGGTTCCCGCGAGGGGCCGCGGTAAGGGTGAAAAGGTGCGGTAAGAGCGCACCGCGAACCCCGGCAACGGGGTCGGCAGGCCAAACCCCACGCGGAGCAAGGCCGAATAGGGGAACGGAAGGGGGGCTCGCCCCCGCGCCGAAAGGCGACGTTTCCGGGTAGGCCGCTCGAGCCCCGCCGAGAGGCGCGGGCCCAGAGGAATGATCGCCGGCCGGAAGGCGCGAGCCGACCGGCCACAGAATCCGGCTTACAGTCCGGCCCGGGTCACTTACGTCAGATATGGCAAGCCCCCCCGGAGGGCCGTTTCGCTTCCGGCGCGCCCCCTCTCCGGCCCGTGCCGTACGGAGGCCGATGTCGGAGAATGGAGGCGTGGCCGACCTGATCGACGGCAACAACCTGCTCGGGCAGAAGGGCGTCTCTCGAGAGACGCTCGTCAAGGAGCTGGCGGAGCTTTCCCGGGCGAAGCGGAGGCGGCTGACCGTCGTCTTCGACGGACCTCCGGAGCACGGCCGTCCGAAAGTCCAGCAGCTGGGCGACGTGACGGTCGTCTACGCGGCTCCCCGAAGCGCCGACGAGGAGATCGTCCGCCGGGTGCGCGAAGCGCGCGACCCGCGCGGCGTGACGGTCGTGACGGACGACCGGGTCCTCTCGGAGTCGGTCGACGCGGCGGGCGGACGGACGCTCGCCGTCGCCGCGTTCCGGCAGACCGGCGCGCGGCGGCTGACGGCGAAGGCCGCCCGGGACGAAGAGAAGCGGGACCCGGGCGGGAGTGCGTCCGACTGGGCACGCTGGTTCAGCGACCCGCGGAACCGCATCGGGTGAGCGCCCTCCTCCGGCGTCCTCGCCGGCTCCGGCCCGGAAGCCTCGTCGGCGTGGCGGCGCTCTCGGGTCCGGTCCGCCCGGAGAGCCTCGACGCGGGCGTCGCGGCCCTCGAGCGATTCGGCTACCGCGTCCGCGTGGCCCGGAACGTCCTCGAGACCGAGCCGCTTCTCGGGCTCGCGGGGGGCGACGAGGCCCGCGTGAGCGGCTACGTCGAGCTCGTGGCGGACCCGGAGGTCGAGGCCGTCCTCTTCGCGCGAGGCGGATACGGCGTGACGCGCGTCCTCCACCGGCTTCCGGAGCGCCTCCTCGCGGAGACGGCGAAGCTGCACTGCGGCTTCTCCGACCTGACGGCGCTGTCGGCGTTCCTCAGGGAACGCTGCGGCCTCGTCTCGCTCCATGGGCCGATGGTCGCGGCCGACCTCGCCGCTCCCCTCGACGCGTGGACCGCCCCGTTCTTCCCGGCGATGCTGGAGGGACGCGGACCCGGCCGCCTGGTGGTCCCTTCGGCCGAGCTCGTCGTCCCGGGCCGGGCGGAGGGCCCGCTCGTCGGAGGCTGCCTCTCCCTGCTCGCCGCGCTCTGCGGGACGCCGTGGGACTACGACTACGATGGGGCGCTTCTCTTCCTGGAGGAGGTGGGGGAGGAGGCGTACCGCGTCGACCGGATGCTCGGGACGCTCGTTTCTTCCGGCCGATGGGGCCGGCTGGCCGGTATCATCGTGGGCTCCATGACGCGCGTGACGTTCGGCGGCAGCGAGGACCCGGACCGCCTCCGGCAGCTCCTCTGCGACCGGCTCGCCCCTCTCGGGGTCCCGGTCGCCCTCGGCCTGCCGTTCGGGCACGGGGGGGCGAACGTGCCGCTTCCCATCGGAGCGCGCGCGTCGTGGGACGGCGAGGCGCGGACGCTCGCCTTCGAGGAGGAGTTCCTCTCGTGAAAGTCGTGCTGAAGTCCGGCGGCGGCGCCGCGAGCTTCGAGGAATACATCGTTCGGGTCCCGGCCGGCGAGACGGTCTTCTCGGAGGGCGACGTCGGGACGGAGATGTACGTCATCCAGTCGGGGACGGTCGACATCGTGAAGAAGGTCAAGGACGAGGCGAAGATCCTCTCCGTCCTCGAGAGGGGCGACTTCTTCGGCGAGATGTCGATCCTCGAGGACGTCCCCCGGACGGCGGACGCCATCGCCCGGACCGACGTCGAGCTCGTCCGGATCAACCAGTCGACGTTCGACGAGATGCTCCGACACAACGGCGAGATCGCCGTCCGCATGCTCCGGAAGCTCTCCCGGCGGCTCCGCGAGACGACCGCGCTGCTCGAGCAGACGACGGGCGAGGCTCCCGCCCTCGACGAATCGTCCGACTTCTTCGAGCGGACGGGGGCGCGGGACGGGATCTTCCGCCTCGTCGCCGACGGAGGGGTCGAGGAGTTCTACCTGAACCGCGACAACGAGACCCTCGTCGGCCGGATCGACCCGGTCACCGGGATCCGCCCCGACGTCGACCTGACGAACCTGGACGGCCCGCGCTCGGTCTCCCGCCGTCACGCGAAGATCGTCCGCGTCGACGGGGAGTTCCAGGTGATCGAGGAGATCGGGACGATGAACGGCACGTTCGTGAACGGGAACCGGATCGCCACGGGCGCGCCCGTCCCGATCCACGACGGCGACCGTCTTCGCTTCGGTCTCGTCGACCTGACCTTCCGAGTCACGCGGAGCTGAGCGTGCCGCGCCCCGCGCGCGGCCGGGAGCCCCTCGGTCCGGAGACGGCGCTCACGGGCCTCCCCGGGATCGGCCCGGTCCGTGCGCGAGCGCTCGCGGACGCGGGGCTCGCTTCCGTCCTCGACCTTCTCCTCGAGCTGCCGGTCCGGCACGAGGACCGGGCTCGGTTCGCCCGCGTGGCGGACCTCGTCGCGGGAGGGCCGCCGCTCACGCTGTCCGGGTCGATCTCGGTAGCCCGCCTCGTGCGAACGCGCCGGCGCGGCTTCTCGATCTTCGAGGCGACCCTCGAGGACGAGAGCGGCTCCGTCGACCTCGTCTTCTACTCGCAGCCGTGGCTCGCTCGCTGGCTGACGCCGGGCGCGCGGGTGTTCGTCCACGGCCGTGCCGTGGCGAAGCGGAAGCTCGTCCTCGAGTCGCCGCACGTCGAGTCGGAGCCCGAGGATCCGGACGACGCGGCGCTCTCCGTGGGACGCGTCGTCCCGATCTACAGGTCGCTTCCGGGGCTCCCTCCCCGGCTCCGGCGGAGGCTCGTGGCGCGCGCCCTCGAGGAGGCGGCGCCGAAGCTGCCGGAACGGATCCCGGCGGAGATCGCGGCTCGCCTCGCTCTCCCGCCCCTCGTCGACGCGCTTCGCGAAGCGCACTTCCCGGGGAGCGCCGGGGGACCCGCCGACCCGCGGCCGTTCCGGGAGCGCACCTCCCGGCACCTCCGCCGCCTCGCGTTCGAGGAGCTCCTGGAGCTCCAGGTCGCGCTCGCGCGACGGCGGCGGGCGCGGGAGGCGTGCCCCGCGCCCCGGATCGAGGCGGACCCCGCGGCCCGGAAGGCTCTCGCCGCCATCCTGCCGTTCCCGCTGACGGCCTCGCAGAAGCAGGCTATCCGCGAGATCGGCGCCGACCTGCGTTCGGGCCACCCGATGGCGCGTCTCCTCCAGGGCGACGTCGGGAGCGGCAAGACGATCGTCGCCGTCCTGACCGCGGTCCTCGCGGCCCGGCGCGGCTTCCAGACGGCGTTCATGGCGCCGACGACGCTCCTCGCCGAGCAGCACGCGGAAACCGTCCACCGGCTCCTCTCCGGCGCCGGCGTGACGCCGGCGCTGCTGACGGGGCGCGTGACGGGACGCCCGCGGGCGGCGCTTCTCGGGGCGCTCTCGGAAGGGGGGATCGACCTCCTCGTCGGGACGCACGCGCTCCTCGAGAAGCCGGTCGCGTTCCGCAGGCTGGGGCTCGTCGTCGTCGACGAGCAGCATCGGTTCGGGGTCGCGCAGCGGGCCGCGCTCCCGACGCGGGGCCCGGGGCGCCGCGAGCACCCGCACGTCCTCGTCCTGTCGGCGACCCCGATCCCTCGTTCGCTCGCGCTCGCGCTTCACGGGGACCTCGACGTCTCGACGCTCGACGAGAAGCCCCCGGGCCGAACGCCGGTCGCGACCTCCGTCGCGGGAGACGGCGAGCGCGAGGAGGCCTACCGGAGGCTCGCGGCCGAGGCCGCGGCCGGCGGGCGCGGGTACGTCGTCGTGCCCCTCGTCGAGGAGTCGGAGACGATCGAGGCGCGCTCGGTGGCCGCCTGGACGGAGGAGGTCGCGCGGCGCCTCCCCGGCCGCCGCGTCGGCGCGCTGCACGGGAAGATGCGGGCCGAGGCGCGGGAGACGGCGATGCGCCGCTTCGCCGCGGGGGAGATCGACGTCCTCGTCGCCACGACGGTCGTCGAGGTCGGCATCGACGTTCCCGAGGCGTCGTTCCTCCTCGTCGAGAACGCGGAGCGCTTCGGCCTCGCGCAGCTCCACCAGCTCCGCGGACGCGTGGGGCGCGGGACGCGCGCGTCGACCTGCGTCCTCCTCGCGGGTTCCGGAGCCTCGCCCGAGGCCCTGTCGAGGCTCTCGGTCCTCGCGCGGACGGACGACGGCTTCGAAGTGGCCGGGGAGGACCTCCGCCGGCGCGGGCCGGGAGAGGCGCTCGGCACGCGCCAGAGCGGCCTCCCCGGCCTGCGCATCGCGGACCCTCTCTCCGATCGGGACCTCCTCGAGCGGGCGAAGGAGCTCGCCGCCGCCCTGGCGGCTCGCGGGGCGGCGGGCCCCTTCGAGGAGCGGCTGATCCTCCGGACCGACGACCTCCGGTAGGGAGGCGGCGCGGCCCCGAGGCGCTGTGGCATCCTCCGGGGGTGGAGCTCTCCCTCGAGACCGACGGATCGGTCGCCGCGCTCAAGGTCCGGGGCGACGTGACGCTCACCGAAGCGTCCACGATCACGGAGTACCTTCGTGTGGCGCGCGAGAACGGCGCCCTCCGGTGCGTCGTCGACCTGTCCGCCTGCACCGCCCTCCCAACGACGATCGTCGCCGTCCTGATGCGCGAGCAAGGACGTTTCGCCGCCTCCGGCGGGTCGCTCGCGCTCGCGGGCGTGGGTGAGCAGAACCCGTTCCTTTCGCAGAGCGTCGCCGCCGGCCGCTTCGGCCACTATCGAACGGTCGAGGAAGGGCTCGCCGCCGAGCGGCGCGCGTCCGGCGCGCCGTTTGACGCCCCCTCGGGGGGCACGTAGGATCGGGCGTTTTCGGACGTTCCTGCCGTGCCCGACGCGCCCGTCTCTCCCGAAAAGGTCCTCGAGATCGTCATCCAGGTGGCCGCCCTCCTGTTCGCGGTCTCCGTGCACGAGTCGGCGCACGGCTGGATGGCCCTCCGCTGCGGCGACACGACGGCCCGCGACCTCGGACGGATCACGCTGAACCCCCTGAAGCACATCGACCCGTTCGGGAGCCTCCTCGTCCCGGCGCTCCTCGCGTTCACGGGAGCGCCGATCTTCGGCTGGGCGAAGCCGGTCCCGGTCTCGCTCCACGGCGTGCGGAATCCGCGGCGGGCGAACCTCCTCGTCTCGGCCGCCGGGCCGCTCTCGAACTTCGCCGTGGCGGTCCTCGCGGCGGTCGCGTTCTTCGTTCTCCGGGCCATCGCGCCTCCCGGAGCGGAGCTGAAGGGGACGTTCTTCTACCCGCTCCTCCTCGTGGCGCTCTTCTCGGTTGCGGTGAACGTCTCGCTCGGCATCTTCAACCTCGTCCCGATCCCGCCGCTCGACGGCTTCGGGGTCGTCGAGAGCTTCGCGCCCGCCCGATGGATCCGGGGCGTGATGTGGGTGCGGCGCTACGGGTTCATCCTCCTCGTCGTGGCGATCTTCACGGGGGCGCTCTCGGCCGTCCTGAGGCCGCCGATGCGACTCGTCTTCCAGCTCCTACTCGGAGGTCCCTCTTGAGCGAACCGGCGAAGAAGACCGTCCTCTCGGGCCTGCGGCCCACCGGGCGCGTCCACCTCGGCAACTACTGGGGCGCGGTGAAGAACTGGGTCGACCTGCAGGACCGGTACGAATGCCGGTACTTCGTGGCCGACCTGCACGCCCTCACGACCGACTACGCCGACACGTCGGCGATCCGGGAGTCGACCCTCGAGGCCGTGACGGACTGGCTCTCGGTGGGGCTCGATCCGGAGAAGGCGGTCGTCTTCGTCCAGTCGCAGGTGCCCCAGACGGCGGAGCTCGCGCTCGTCTTCGGGATGTTCACCCCGCTCGGCTGGCTCGAGCGGGTTCCGACTTACAAGGAGCAGCTCCAGGAGCTGCGCGAGAAGGACCTCGGCACCTACGGGTTCCTCGGCTACCCGGTCCTGATGACGGCCGACATCGCCCTCTACCGCGGCCACTACGTCCCCGTGGGGAAGGACCAGGAGAGCCACCTCGAGATCTGCCGCGAGATCGTCCGGCGCTTCAACGGGCTCTACGGCGACGTCTTCCCGGAGCCGCAGGCTCTCTTCACGGAGACGCCGAAGGTGCCCGGCCTCGACGGCCGGAAGATGTCGAAGAGCTACGAGAACACGATCGCGCTCTCCGACTCGGCGGACGACGTGGCGAAGAAGGTCATGTCGATGGTGACCGACCCGCGGCGCGCGCGGCGGTCCGATCCGGGCAACCCGGACGAGTGCAACCTCTTCCCGTTCCACCGCCTCTACTCCTCGAAGGAAGAGTGCGCGGAGATCGACCGCGGCTGCCGGACGGCGACGCTCGGCTGCGTGGACTGCAAGAAGTGGCTGATCCGGAACATGAACGCCGCGCTCGAGCCGGTCCGCGCGAAGCGGGCGGAGATCACGGCGAAGCCGGGGTACGTTCGAGAGGTCCTCGAGGAAGGGGGCGTGAAGGCGCGCGCCCTCGCGACCGAGACGATGAAGGCCGTCTCCGGCGCGATGAAGCTGCTTTGAGGGTGTCGCCGAGCCCGACCCGCCGACCCGGTGCGTCCCGCGCGGCGGCACGCTAGAGGACGCCGTGGCCGAAGGCATCCGGATCCCGATTCCCCCCGGCGCGGAGCTCGTCCAGCCCTACCCGGTCCACCTGCCTCAGTTCGACGGGCCGCTCGACCTCCTCCTCCACCTGATCCGGAAGGACGAGATCGACCTGCGGAACATCCCGGTGGTCGACATCTGCCGGCAGTACCACGAGTACCTCGTCCTCATGGTGGAGCTGGACCTCGAGGTCGCCGCGGAGTTCCTCTACGTCGAGGCGCTCCTCGTCCAGATCAAGAGCCAGATGGTCCTCCCGCGGAACGCGTCGGTCGAAGGCGGGGACGCTCCCGACCCGCGGGAGGAGCTCGTCAACCGGCTCCTGCAGTACCGGAAGTTCAAGGGGGTCGCCGAGACGCTCCACGTCTACGAGGCGGAGCGGATCGGGATGTACCCGAGGCCCGCGTACCGGCCCGAGGCCGAGCCCGAGGAGGAGGAGACGGACCTGTCGGAGGTCTCGCTCTTCGACCTCCTCACTCTCTTCAAGGGAGCCGTCGACCGCTTCCGGGCGCTTCACCCGCCGGCGATGGCGATCGCCGCCCAGAAGTACTCCATCCGGGAGAAGATGCAGGACATGGCGGGACGGGTCCGCGAGACGGGACGCGTCGCGCTGTCGGAGGTCTTCCGGGGGCTCACGGGACGCGCGGAGGCGATCGCGGTCTTCCTCGCCGTCCTCGAGCTCCTCCGCCTCCTCCTGGTCCGGGCGCTGCAGACGGAGGAGTTCGGAGAGATCTACCTCGAGCCGACGGGCGAGAACCTGACGCTGGACGGGTACGAAGAGGAATACCGCTGAGACGATGACGGACGACCGAGACGAAACGAACCCGGAGCACTCCGTGCCCGAGGCCGGACCGGAACCCTCGCCCGACGCGGAGCCGACGGCCGCGGAGCCCCTCCCCGTGGAAGCGCCGCCGGGCGCGGATTCCGACGGGGACGCCGAGCTGGAGGAGGCGCTGCCCCTCGTCGAGGCCCTCCTCTTCGCCTCCTCCAAGCCGATCGCCCTCGACAAGCTGGCCGAAGCGGCGGAGCTCTCCGAGGAGGTCGTCGGGCGGGCGCTCGCGGCCCTCGAAGCGGCCTGTGCCGCCGCCGGGCGCGGCGTCCGGCTCGACCGGGTGGCCGGAGGCGTCCGCCTCGTGTCGCGCCCCGAGTACGATTACCCCGTCCGACGGCTCCTCGGCCTGGACGGGAAGACGAAGCTCTCGATGGCGGCGCTCGAGACCCTCGCGATCGTGGCCTACCGACAGCCGGTGACCGGACCGGAGATCGCCGAGCTGCGCGCCGTGAACTCCTCCTCCTCGATCCGGACCCTCCTCGACAGGAAGCTGATCACGACGGCCGGGAGGAAGGAGGTCGTCGGGACCCCGTTCCTCTACAAGACGACGAAGGAATTCCTCGTCCACTTCGGCCTGAAGGGGCTCGGCGACCTTCCGAAGCCGGAGGAGCTGGAGGCGATCTACGGCCTCGAGGCTCCGAAGGCCGACCCCGCCCAGGTGGAGCTCTTCCACGTCGACGAAGCGACCGGAGAGGTGGAGGAGATCGAAGAGGGCGGCCCCGAGGACACGAGTCCCGCCGAGGACGCGCAGACCCGAACGGACCAGGAGCTCCCCGCGCCGGAGCGTGCCCCCGCCGAGGCGGAGCCTGCCGAAGAAGCCGGACCCGTGCCCGGCGAGGAGACGGCACGAGGAGAGGAGCGCCATGACGGTTGAACGGCTCCAGAAAGTCCTGGCCGCGGCCGGTGTCGCCTCGCGTCGCGCGGCCGAAGAGCTGATTCGCGAGGGGCGCGTCACGGTGAACGGGACCGTGGTCCGCGAGCTCGGCACGAAGGCCGACCCCGCCGTCGACCACGTGAAGGTGGACGGGAAGCGGCTCCGGCCCGCCGCGCCCTACCGCTACATCCTGATGAACAAGCCCCGGGGCGTCGTCGTCACCCGGGACGATCCGCAGCACCGGCCCACCGTCTATCACCTGCTCGGGACCCGCGTCTCGGAGCCGGTCGTCCCGGTGGGGAGGCTCGACTTCGACTCGGAGGGGCTCCTCCTCCTGACGAACGACGGGGCGCTCGCGCACCGGATCGCGCACCCGTCGGGCGGCTGCCAGAAGGAGTACGAGGTGAAGGTGTCGGGGGTCCCGACCCCCGCCCGGATCGCGAGGCTCGCGCGCGGGGTCGTCCTCGACGGCACGAAGACCGCCCCCGCGAAGGTCGAGCTGACCGAGACGACCCCCGAGAAGGACGGCGTCGGCGGGAACGCCTGGCTCCGCGTCGTCCTCGGCGAGGGGCGCTCCCGCCAGGTCCGCCGCATGCTGGAGTCGGTCGGACACAAGGTCTCGAAGCTCCGGCGCGTCGCGATCGGCCCGCTTCGCGACGCGAAGATCCCCGTCGGCGGCTTCCGCGACCTCAGCCCGGCGGAGGTCGCGGCGCTCCGTGCGCTCGAGCCCGCGGCGCGAAAGGCCCCCCGACGCAAGGCCCCCAACCCCAGGGCGCCCCGCCAGCGCCGCAAGGAGGAGTGATGAAGCCCTCTCCGAGACCCTCGATCGCGAAGCTCGCTCCGTATGTCCCCGGTCGCCCCATCGAGGAGGTGGAGCGCGAGTACGGGATCACCGGAGCCGTGAAGCTCGCTTCGAACGAGAACCCCCTCGGTCCCTCTCCGAAGGGCGTCGCCGCCGCGGTCGCCGCCGCGTCCGGCGTGAACCTCTACCCGGACGGCTCCGCAACGTACCTCCGGAGGGCGCTCTCGTCGCGTTTCGGCTTCCCGAGCGAGCAGGTCGTCGTCGGGTCGGGCTCCTCGGAGCTGATCGACCTCTGCATGCGCGCGTTCGTCGACCCGGGCGACGAGGTCGTCGTGCCGCAGGGGATCTTCCGGATGTTCCCGGTCGCCGTCGGGCGGGCCGGCGGCACGGTCGTGGAGGTCCCGACGAAGCCGGGCCACGTCCCGGACCTCGACGCGCTGAAGAGGCGGATCGGACCCGCGACGAAGGTCGTTGCGATCGCGAACCCGAACAACCCGACGGGCGCCTACGTCCCGAGGGCCGAGCTCGAGCGGTTCTTCGAGGGCCTGCCGGAGCACGTCGTCGCCGTCGTGGACGAGGCCTACCACGAGTTCGCGCGGGAAGTCGCCGACTATCCGAACGCGCTCGACGAGCTGCGCAAGGGACGGAACGTCCTCGTCCTCCGCACGTTCTCCAAGGCCTACGGCCTCGCGGGGTTCCGGATCGGCTACGGCTTCTCGACGCCCGAGATCGCGGCCGCGATCAACAAGGTGCGGGAGCCGTTCAACACGACCGTCGTGGCCCAGGTCGCCGCCATCGCCGCCCTCGACGACGACGAGCACTGCGAGCGGACGGTCTCGCTCGTCCGGACGGAACGGGCTTTCCTCGCGGCCGAGCTCGCCCGGCGGCAGGCGGTCGTCTCCCCGTCCCTCGGGAACTTCCTCCTGGTCGAGCTTCCGATCCCGTTCGGGCCGCTCGAGCCGGAGTTCGCCCGCCGGGGCGTGATCCTTCGTCCGATGGGGGGGTGGGGTTTCCCGCTGGCGTTCCGCGTTTCGATCGGGACGCACGAGGAGAACCTCCGCTTCCTGGCCGCTTTCGACGACCTCCTCGCGGCCGGGAAGCTCGGACTGCCGGCGGCCGCGGTCCCCGTCGGCGCCGGATGATCGTCGTCGCCATCGACGGTCCCTCGGGCGTCGGCAAGTCGACGGTGGGGAAGGCCCTGGCCGCGAGCCTCGGCGTTCCCTACCTCGACACCGGCGCGATGTACCGCGCCGTCGGCCTCCTCGCGAGGCGGAAGGGGCTGACCCTCCCGCTCACCGAGGCGGACGAGGCGGCAGCCCTCGCGGAGCAGGCCGAGATCCTCGTGACCGGCTCCGGAGGCGGCGTCCGGACGATCCTCGACGGCGAGGACGTCTCCGCCGAGATCCGCGAGCCGGAGATCTCGCTCTACGCCTCGGCCGTCGCCGCGATCCCGCGGGTCCGGCGGCGCCTCGCGGCGCGACAGCGCGAGCTGGCCCTCGCCGGGGGCGGCGTCCTCGAGGGGCGGGACATCGGGACGCGGGTCGTCCCGGAAGCGACGGCGAAGGTCTTCCTGACGGCCCGGCCCGAGGTCCGGGCCCGGAGGCGGTACGAGGAGCTCGTCCGGAAGGGGACCCCCCAGGAGCTGGCCGCCGTCCGGGCCGAAATGGAGGCGCGGGACGCCGCCGACTCGTCCCGGGCCGACTCGCCCCTCACCTGCGACGAAACCTACGTCGTCGTCGACACCTCCGACCTCGCGGCGGGCGAGGTCGTCGAGAGGCTCCGCCAGCTCGTCCTCGGCCACCGAGCCGGTTGACCTGTCGGAGCCTCCCGTCTAACATTCCCGGTTCGGGCCGCTAACTCAAGACCCTTGAGCCGTCTCCGCGAGCCCTCGAGAAGGTGGAATTCATGCCGTCGGAGGACCAGAAGATCACGCCTATCCGGAAGACGGAGGAGGCTGGCGACGGGAACGGAGAGTTCGCGCGCCTGCTCGCAGAGAGCGAGCGTTCCCTCGCCGAGGGAGAGCTGATCCGCGGGCGTGTCATCCAGGTCACGAACGACGAGATCCTCGTCGACATCGGCTACAAGTCGGAGGGGATGATCCCGCGGTCGGAGTTCAACCACTCGCCGGATCGCCTCCCGCAGGCCGGACAGGAGATCGACGCGATCGTCGACCGTCGCGAGGACGCTTCGGGCTACGTCGTCCTCTCTCACGAGAAGGCGCGCCGCATCCGCGCGTGGGACGCCATCGAGGTGGCGTTCAAGGACAACGTGGCGGTCAAGGGGAAGGTCCTCGAGCGCGTGAAGGGCGGCCTGTCCGTCGACATCGGCGTGCGGGCCTTCCTGCCGGGATCGCTCGCGGACATCCGCCCGCTGAAGAACCTCGACGTCCTTCGCGGCCGAGAGCTCGAGTTCCGCATCGTCAGCTTCGACAAGAAGCGCGGGAACATCGTCCTCTCCCGCAGGGCGCTGATGGAAGAGGTCGCCGAGGCGAAGAAGGCGGAGGCCGCCCAGGCCCTCGCCGACGGCCGCACGCTTCACGGCGTCGTCAAGAACCTGACCGAGTACGGCGCGTTCGTCGACCTCGGCGGGATCGACGGCCTCCTGCACGTGACCGACATCTCGTGGGGCCGGCTCGGACACCCGTCCGAGGCCCTCCAGGTCGGCCAGGAGGTCGAGGTGAAGGTCCTCAAGTTCGACGCGGAGTCGGGCCGGATCTCCCTCGGCATGAAGCAGCTCAAGCCCGATCCGTGGCAGGACCTCCCGGCTCACTATCCGGTCGGGGCCCGCGTCCGCGGAAAGGTCGTCTCGCTCACCGACTACGGCGCGTTCATCGAGCTGGAGGAAGGGGTCGAGGGGCTGATCCACGTCAGCGAGATGTCCTGGACGAAGAAGGTCAAGAACCCCGCCAAGCTCCTCTCGGTGGGGGACACGGTCGAGGCGGTCATCGCCGACGTGAATCCCGAGACCCGCCGTCTCTCGCTCTCGCTCCGCGCGACGGAGCCGAACCCGTGGGAGCAGCTCGCCGAGAAGTACCGGATCGGCGATCGCGTCCAGGGCGTCGTCCGCAACCTCACCGACTTCGGCGCGTTCGTCGAGATCGAGGAAGGGATCGACGGCCTCGTCCACATCTCCGACATGTCGTGGGGCCGGCGCGTCAAGCACCCGTCCGAGGTCCTGAAGAAGGGCGACCAGATCCAGGCCGTCCTCACGGCCATCGACGTCGAGAACCGTCGGATCAGCCTCTCCATCAAGGAATTCCGGCCGAACGAGTGGGAGGAGTTCTCCCGCGAGCACCAGCCCGGCGACGTCGTCGACGGACAGGTAGCCAAGGTCGCCGACTTCGGCGTCTTCGTCCGCCTGCCTCTCGGCCTCGAGGGCCTGATGCACGTCTCCGAGACCGACGTCCTGCGCGGGCAGAAGCTTTCGGACGTCTTCTCCGAGGGCGACCCCGTCCGCGTGCGGATCCTCCGGATCGAGGTCGACGAGCAGCGGATCGGCCTCTCGATGCGGGACGTCCCCCAGCCCGACCCGGCCGAGCTCGCCGCGGCGGCCGCGGCCGCAACGGCGGAGAGCGAAGCCGCTCCGGAAGGCGGGTCCGCTCCGGAGGAGAGCGTTTCCGACGCGGCGGCGCAGGCCGAACCGGACGCGGCGCCGGAAGGCGCCACTCCCGAGGAGCCTGTCGCCGAGGAGCCGGTGGCGGCCTCGACCGAGGCCTCCGAGGCCTCCGTCGAGACGCCCAAGACGGACGACTGACGTTCGAGGCGCCTGCGAGGAGGCGCCGCCGGGGGCGCCCACCGGGGGCGCCCTCCGCGAGGGGAGGAGATGGAACGCGAATCGCAGGGCTTCGGCCGGGCTGAGGAGACGACCACCAAGGCGGATCTCGTCGAGGAGGTCGCTCGCACGGCCCAGCTGACGAAGAAGCAGGCCGAGGCCGTCGTCGAGTCGGTCTTCCAGGGGATCATTTCCTCGCTGCGCGCCGGCAGCAAGATCGAGCTTCGCGGCTTCGGCAGCTTCAAGCTCCGCCAGCGGGGCGCCCGCATCGCGCGCAACCCGAAGCGGAGCGGCGTGAAGGTCCACGTCCCGCCGAAGCTCGTGCCGTATTTCAAGCCGGGCAAGAAGCTGAAGGAGCTGATCAACGCCGCGGCGCCCGAGCCCGACGCGGCCCCGGACGCCCGAGCTCCGGAGGAATGAACGACGTCCTCTTCACGCCCTGGCGGATGAGCTACCTGACGGGCGCCCCTCCATCGGGCGCCGGCGGCTGCCTCTTCTGCGACCTCCCGGGCCTCGGCGATGCCGAGGCCCTGATCGTCGAGAGGGGCCGGAGCGTCTTCGCGGTCCTGAACAGGTATCCCTACTCGAACGGACACGTCCTGGTCGCGCCCTACGCCCATCGGGCGACGCTTCCCGAGCTGACGCGGGAGGAGCGGATCGAACTGATCGACCTCTCCGCGCGCGTCGAGGAGGCCCTCCGCGCCGAGTACGAGCCGGGTGGCCTGAACGCAGGCCTGAACCTCGGCAAGTGCGCCGGCGCCGGAGTCCCCGGCCACCTGCACATGCACCTCGTGCCGCGATGGGACGGAGACACGAGCTTCATGACGGTCGTCTCCGGGACGCGCGTCGTCCCGGAGGACCTCGAGGTCACGTACCGTCGGCTCCGCGCGCGTCTCGGCGCGCCGGAGGGGGCCCCCTGACCGGCGCACCTCGCCCGACCGGCCGGCGCCTCCTCGCGGTGCTGCTGACGCTCCTCGTTCCCGGTCTCGGCCACGCGTGGTGCGGCCGCCGCGCGCGCGGGGCGGCGTTCTTCGGCCTCGTCGGGGCAGCCTTCGTCCTGGGCCTGGCTCTCGGCGGAGCCCCGGGGCCCATTCCGGCCCGCGGGGCCGGCGCCCTCCTGACGGCGGCGGCGACGCACGCCGTGGTCCTGCCGGCATTCTTCGTGCGGATGGCCGGGCTCGGCCCGGCAGATCCCTCTTCGCCCTCTTTCGAGGTGGCGACCACCTACCTCGTCGTCGCGGGCGTGCTGAACGTCCTTCTCGCATTCGACGCCTGGGACGTCGCGGGGGAGCGGAAGCCGTGAGCACGACCCCGTTCGCCGACCACTTCCTCCACCTCGTCCTCCTCGCGACGATCCTCTCCGCCTTCTTCGCGCTCCTGTGGCGCGACGACGGACGCTCCCGGCGGCGCTTCTTCGCGCGGATGTGGACGGCGATCGTCGGCGGCTCGCTCGCGGCCGCCTGGGCGATGTCGCTCGTCGGGGGTCGCTGAGGCCGTGCGCCTTCTCCTGTCGGCCGGCGAGGTCTCCGGCGACCAGCACGGAGCGGCGCTCCTCGCCGCGCTCTCCGAGCGCGTCCCCGCGCTCGAGACGTTCGGCCTCGGCGGCGACCGGTGCGCGGCGCTCGGGATGCGCCTCCTCGCCCACCAGAAGGAGCTCGCGATCATCGGCGTCGTCGAGGCGCTCGGGAAGATCCGCTTCGCCCACCGCCTCATGCGCGACCTGACGCGCGAGGCCGTCGCGTCGAGGGCCGACGCCGCGGTCCTGATCGACTCGCCCGACTTCCACCTCCCGCTCGCCCGGCGGCTCGCGAAGGCCGGAGTCCCGGTCGTCTTCTACGTCTCGCC